>QWCV01000456.1_pt1 | contig 47850 bp, 45 predicted proteins | sample 1972621 | NCBI WGS metagenome assembly QWCV01 (sample SAMN09866699, study PRJNA288562) | Human gut metagenome isolate pre2_stool, whole genome shotgun sequencing... | isolation source: gut | host: Homo sapiens | place: USA: California | reverse complement strand
CCTTTTACTGTCCATAATCCGGGTTTTTATCCCTTCTTCTTATGTCCATTTTTCAGGAATCCTTCTTCTTATCATGTCCACTTTATAGGGTATATTTTAGCTTACTCCCAAAGTTTCTCCCTCTGCTCTTCCCGCTACTCGTCCTTCTTCTATTCCAATCTTGCGTCCAGCCTCAATTCCTCGTCTTTCCGCGGTCAACATTCCGATATTATAATCCCTGATTGCTCGTTGTCTTGTCTCGTATTCTAATCTCTTCTTTTCATCTGCGCTTAATTTATCCAACACATCATATGCTTCTTCCAATTCAGAATTTTTCTTTGCCATCTCTTTAAAATCCTTTCTGTTTTTTCTGTAACAGGCTTGTCTCATTCTTCTCTTCCGGTGGAGGTTTCGACAATTCTAAGATATGCATCTCCATAAGATCTGTATACTCTTTTCCTGTTTTCGTATCACAAAATGCAATTCTCCGATAGCATTCTTTATCATCTCGAAAATGATCATATGCAAGAATACTCACATGGATACACTTCTTCAACCGGTCGTATCCCTCGCCTTCTTTTATTTCACTTGTATACATCTTACTCAAATAATAAACAGAACGATTTGCCCAGCAATCAAATGCTTCTACCTGCATTTCAAAATCAATCTGTTCTCCATCTTTCAGTTTCACCCGGACATCTAAAATCCCATACTTATCATCTTTCGATGTTTTGCATTGTGATATTTCTTTCTTAGTTGATACACTTTTCCTGGTTTTTCTCATTAATGGTGCCTGTCACCTTGTATGCCAATGCTTCCTGCCCACTTATTTTATCTGGAAGACTCCAGTTGTTGGATTTTCTTCTTTTTATCGCATTTTTTTGTGCCCGACACCGCACACTTTCTTAAATATAAATCCAATATCTAGCTTAATAACATATGGAGCGCACTGTCTGACACCTTTTGTATGACTTCATGAATATCTTAATATTTTTTACAAATTTCTTTGATTTGACTTTCCAGTTCTGGATAAATAAAGGCTTGATTTATTCCACAACTATTTAGTTCTGATAAGATGCCTGCTTTACGATCACTTGGTATAATTATTCTTTCTTGAATACAATTATTTTCTTCCAACGGATTAAATAAATTATCTTTATATTCCCCAAAATATGAAAAAAGTGTAAAATATCCATCCTGATTTTTGATTCTTTCATTCCGTAGTTTTGCTTTAATTCCAGCCATAGTACTCTCATTCAAAATTGGATCAACTGTAGGTGAATTAATTTGTATAAAATTATTTGAACGATCTGGAAATAACTTCTTTAAGAGCAAGGATAGCGGTACTTCGCTCTCATAAAACATAGGTATATTACATAATAATACAACACCATCTTCCTCTTTTTGTGTATCATCATTACAAGCAAAATATAATGCTATTAATGAATTGCCTGTAAAATCTAATAAACGAGTTGGTGTCCCATAATGTTGCATTTTCACCAGTTTTTCAAATGCGTCCAATCCCTCAAAATCATTTGGACATCTTCTAAGTATTTCATCTATTATATTCTTCTCATTCTCAAACCATTCTATTTTTCGAAATAATTTTGGTATACATTTCCAAGACTTATTTGCTTGTCCACGATATACAATTTTATCAAACCGCCCACCTTCAGAAATTTCTGGATATTTTTTATTTCCACATTCTCCAACATAATTTATAAAGTCACCTAAATCTTGAATTATCTTTTCCATATGTACTTCTCCATTCAGCAGATATTGTAAATTTAAAACAGCACTGGAAAATCATCGCATATTCTTGCGATGAGATTCATTTTCATCATCTTCTTCATCATCTATATCAAACAAAACAGATCTATTTCCAATCAATCTCAATAATTCCTTTCGCTCTTTTCTTAACATCTTTCATCTCTTCATACAACTTGTCTACATAATCAATCAGCCAAGCCAGTAAAATCAATAGATTTAGGCTTGACAGAATAGGGAGAGGAAATGTCTATCCTATTTTTCATTTCTAATTTTACTTCTGTTATCTTTTACTACAATTTAACATTTTCTCCGGCCAAGACATTGACGAATAACCATTTGAATTACAGATTTTTCCGTCTTCATTCTTAAAAAATTCGAGTTTGTCCTCCTGCTTATAACATCTTTTTCCTTGAATATCTTCATATTCATATTCAAACACAAGTGTTACACGACTATTATTTTCTGTTCCTTCTAAATGAATTTTTAACAAAATATTAATCTCATTGTGCGGAAGTAATGAGATATTTGAACCCAAATCCTCACCATTAAACCTAATCGAGACTTTATTAGCACTGTAATTTGCTGTATTACTCACTGTATACATAATAAATTTATATTTTTTTACTACTTCTTCATCTCGTGCATACTCTTCAAATGTTTCAGAGTCATAAGCCTCTCCATTTCCTGCCTTTTCTGCTGAAATTTCTAAAACTAAGCCATTACTTTCTCTTAAAGCCTTTAAATCGTCAAGTGTAAGTCTTACATATTTACTACTTAAAACCGGGCGTATTTTTTCAATATATTCTTCTCTCCGAATCTTATTCTCATGCTTAATCGTCATTCTAATTCCAAATAATGTTGCAAACGCTCCAATTAAAGCACTACCATAAATCTTCCAAAAAGTATGTCCTTTATTTATTATCATCACCAATACGCTAGTTTTCAATAAACAATAAAATATAAGCGGAACTGATACTATTCCAATTCCTACTAAAGTCGTATATATAATCGTATTTTTTGATATTTCAAAATTCAACTTTAAATTTGATACGATTTCAAAAATGGAAGAGATTATTACCGCCATGCCTATTCCTATTTTTGTATTGGAATTATTGTACACTAAATCTAATATGGTTAACACAATTATTCCTACATACGTAATCGTCCTACACAGCGGAAGTTGTTTATCTAACCATCCTTGTAAAGCTGAAATAATAATCATCAGTAATAAAATAAGCACTAAACATAATTCAATAACTATATACATTGTCATTCTGCTAAAATCCTTATATATACTTTTTCCAGTCCATTAGTTTTCATCTACATTCAATAGATATTTGTAAATTAAAAACAAAACTAAAATAAATCATCGTAATCTACAGTGTTTTTACCTCTCCCAAATTCTCTAAGATTTCCTTCACCATCACTTTATTTATCTTCAAATAACTGTCTACTACTTCTACAACCAATTCATTTCCATTCAGATTATATCCTATGTTTATTCCTTTATTTATTATCCGATTGAGTGCATCATTTACTTCCTCACGAGTTATACTTTTCTTCAATTCGACAAGGAATTTCTCCCTTTTCCAGATATTTTTTGACTTGTCCAAATTAGTTGGTTCTTCAAAATTGAATGTAAAGTTCTCCGGATGGATCGTTGAGACCGTTGTTTCATAATTTTTCAAATACGATTTTCTGTCTGTCGTATTCCGAATTTCTTTGATTTCACTCATAATACTGTTCAGCATTACTTCCATTCGATCTTCCTGTGAAACTTCTCCCGTCTTCATACTTGCTGATTCTGCCCGAACGATCTTAACAATTGAATTTACCTTTCCATCTCTTGTCGATATAAGCGCGTCTGTTATCTTCTCCCTTGCTTCCATGACATTTTCAAATAATCGTTCGCTGCTATACTGTACAGTATTAATTCCTGAAACATCGAATATCCGAGGAGTCTTTTCATCCTGAACTAATACAACCGGCTTATCATAAGCCTGACGAAGTCCTAATTCATACAACACATTCGGATTTCGGTTGCTTAAATCACAAAGTGCCATCGTACAATTCTGAACCGCATCGAAGATTTTGTTAATGATTGGATTACTGATTTTATCTTCATCCACCCGAAATGGTTCATAACCGGCAGCAATAATTGCCGGTTTAAAAATCTGATTATAGACCTTTGTAAAATGTCCTTTCGGATAATCTCCCTGGTCACTGATCGGCATAATTACAAAGCATCTTTCTTGTTCTTCTTGCAATTCTTTTGATTTCTTTTCTGTAGTATTCTCCATCTTATTCCCTCATTCATTTGAAGCATCTAACAATCCGTGACTTCCTAAAATCGTCTTTCTCTCTATTTCACATAATAATGTCTCTTCAGCCACAGCGTAAGTCCATCCAGTCCCGGATACGCAATTCGTTCATTTATATTCATCTGATCCAGCATATCCCGTACCCTCCACTTTATGTTCTTATCAATGACATATTTCTTTGTTTTCGTTGTATGTTCTTCCAAAAACCGCTCGATATCTTTCATCTGAGAAGGAACAACCGAAAAGTAAGAGTACTGATTGATGATTCTCTGATCGATTGACGGTGGTTCCAACAGCGCCATTGCTTTATCAGCCATCTCAGAATCATATTTCTCTAAATTTTCTGTCAGTTCTCCTAACATATCTACTGTGAACAGATATGCACTCCGCTCGTTCAATTTATCACGATATCTTTTGGGGAGTAATCCGTTTATTTCATTGATATCTATGCTCCAGACAACACAGTTATTGTTCTCCATGTTTGCGAGGTCTTCTCCACTTGTCGCAAAATGCAACGCCATCATCGGCGAATAGGACCAGTCTAACAATCTAGTCGGTAATCCGTGATGCTGACCAATAATCAACTGCCTCCAAATCGAATCCTTGAGCTCACTGTCTTCAATTGCTGCATACTTAGTGAAATTTCGTAATATTGATTTTTCAAGTTCCTTCTGCTTTTCTTTGCAATTGCGCTTTAAACTTGTAACCAATGAATAACTTTCATTCGGCAATCCTCTATAGAGACAGGCACTTCTAAATCTTCCTATCTTTTTATCTTCTTTCTGTTCATACAATAATGTACTTAATTCTTCAATTGTATTTAATTCTATAATGGTTATCATTCGTCATCCCCTCACATAATATCTACTCTGGCTTTTAATGATTCTCCTCTGATTTCTTCTTCAAAGTCACTGTATACCCCATTCCGGGTACTGCCCATTCAGGCAGTGTCAAACTACAAACACCAAAATTCTTCATCTCATTGGCTTCAAAAGATCCAGCATATGAATTACTAAAAATAGAGTTTGTTGAAGTTACAATTGAGAATTTCTTCTCCAATCCATCTCTTAAATGTATGTCAATACTAAAGTTCTTACATGGGAAGAACAAACTATATGCCTGGAAGAAATCTAAAGCAGGGCAGAGATAACTGCTTTTGTAAAATATATTTGCAGGATAGTTTTCTCCCATTGGTATTGATTTTTCACTTTGCACGCAATATCTCAATTGACCACGATTGTCATTTTTTGATATTTTCATTTTAAATTCATCCGTAAAATCAACATTGTTGATCAACAGTTTTTCAACATTATACGATTCTGCCTGTTGTTTTGTTGCAAAAAATTTCTTTCCGAAAGAACGATGCTTTGGATCTAGATATCTATACTCAAATTGATCCATGATTTCTACTTTTATGGTTGTATCTGAATCTTTATAAATTTCTATAATCCGATGAAAAGAATTCATTATCCCCTGTTTTCTTACAACAGTAAGAAGATTTTTTCCCATCGTAGCAGCGAAATCTGACATATCCACATCTTTATAATAACGTTCTATATAAAGCGAAAGAATCTCCGCATACGTAGATGACAGTACTTCTTCTTTGACTGCCTCCCACTCTATTTCTACCGAATCAGCTCTTATCCACCCAATCAAATCATAGGATGAATCATTCATAACTTTTGTAATGTGGCTATAAACTTTTGCTTGTATGTCATCTATGCTCGAAACTTCAAGAGTCCAATTTTCCTTATGTAATCTTTTTACAAACTCTTCATATTTATCCGGATGATCCATTTCAAAAACCCGCGTATCACCTTGTTCAGCAGCTTTTCTATATAACATGCTCTTACTCAACACGATAACACATATCGGTTTATTTTTTGACATTGCATACCTGTATTCCCATTCAACAAATCCTATATTCTCTTTTTCGTAAATGGATCCATATTTTCCACCTATAAGTAAAAAGAAAATATCTGAGGCATCTATCATTTTTTTGATTGTACTTGTAATTGTATTGGCTCCTCCAAGCAATTCCATACCTACCGGAATATGCCCGCTGTCCAATATAGCTTCAACTACTTTCGCACGTTCTTTTTCCAAATCATAAATTGTAGATGAAACAAATACCTGTAGTTTTTTCAATTTGAAATACCTCCGTATAAAACATCTTATAACTACTTTTTATTGTACTTTTGATAACATATATCAACGATTTTTCCAATACCTTCTGCTATCTCTGAATATGCTTTATCCCTATCTTCATATCCCTTAACTGACTTTCCGTTTTTCGGCAAAGCCAGTATATCCTTTAATGGTGTGTATTGCCATTGACAATCCCTTACAATTACCGGTACAACATAGCATTCTTCTTTCTCAGCTCTACTTATCGCATTTTTCATTTCTTTTTCATAACAATAATCGGAAGCTATAAAATCCGCACTAATCAGCAGAATAATAATATCACTCTGCTCAAGTTCTTCCTTAATCTCGTCATTAAATGAACTTCCAGGTAATAATTCTTCATCACTCCACATCTTAATCTTTTCAGATCTTTTTAATGGTGACATATGCTTATAAAGTTCATCTTTAAACGATTCATCTGCGTGTGCATATGAAAGAAATATCTTTACTTTCCGTTCCTTTTGAACTTCATCATGCCGTTCATATTCCACCGGGAATCGTAACTCATCTTTCTCTTCTCCCACTATTCTGAGACGCTTTTTTAAGTCAATCGATGATTGGTCGTATCTTAGTAATGATTTCTTATCTATTTCATACAGAACTGTCGCTTTTCCTGCAATTTCATTCAGTATATAATTCCTGTCACATTCCGGGCATACAAAACCGTTTCTTTCCAGTTCTTTCTGATATACGGTACAATCATTTCCACAATCGCACTGAAAATCATACTTTTCTTCCATCAAATTAGCATTTAACAATTCATCAATAAATGTTCCTAATTCTCTTTCCTCTACTCCAACCCACTCCTGTAATTGAAATGGATAAATTCTCCGCAGTTCATTACACGATATTTCTTTGATCCTGGTTTTTAATTTCTCCAACAGTTCCATTCGCATACTGATTATATATCTCCTCTGCTATCTCCAGATCTTCTCTTTTGAAACGAATCCTAGATTGTATTCCAATTTCAAGGAATTCATCCTTTACTGCATTGTAAGCCAAAGACAGTTTTCCTCTGGTTCTGCTTTTTTCGATCCACAATCTATCAACCACTTTTGCATCTTCCAATGATTTTTTTAATGATAAAAATGTTTTCGTACAAAAAATAGGTATCTGACTTGATTCACTACTCATTATCGTCAATACATGTTCAATATCCTGAAATTTGATCTTAGATACAATCATTTCTACTCCCATCTCCCATACTGCCGTCTCATGTTGCACGTCATAGAAATAATCGCAAATACACAATTTTTCCATCACTTTCTTCAGCTCTTCCTGAAAGTCGAAAACATATTTTGGAATTGATCTTTCTTCCTGTTCACCCAAATGTTTCAGCGATAATTTTTCCAATGCTTTCTTCTCAAACTCACTGCTCTCCTGCTCTATGTTCCGTATCTCGTTATAAGCCGGAATCTTATTGTATAAATCGGTTACAATTCCCTGACTCATATTGTGAAGTGCCTTTTTATGTTCAGACATATAGTTTCGTGTTATTACATTAAAGTTACTCGATAATAATCCTACAATACGATCCATGTACTCTTCTGTCTTATAGTTCTCAGTCAATCCCTTACGATTCCATGCTTTGATGTTCATTGTCTCTTTCTTTAGATCAATCTCTATCGGATAGTAGGAACATGTCTCATTTATTCTTCCCGCCTCCCATGTTTCAGCATAACGTACTAATAGAATCTGGATTTTGGAGAGATTTCCTTTATAATCTGTTTCCGACGTAATTGCTGCTATCTTCTCCGGTTCCTCTTTTGACGGAATCGTTGTTAGAATACTATTAAAATTCAGTTCACTTTGTCCAAATACACGATTTAAATTTGAAGCCCAATCCCTCGGATTCCTGATCTTGTTCAGAAAATCTAAATGATAAATCCTAATACACTTTCTCTTTCCGAAAAAAAGTTCTTCATATAAGAAATCTTCAAACTCCTGAACATCTAGTTCCTTCTGTACTATCAAGTCGTTAACCCAATATTCGACTCTCTTCGCCTTTTGTTCCTCTGTTCTTGCATATCCTTTTTTCCTCAAATATGTCTCGATATAGCTAGCCTCTACATTAACTACAATCTTTCCACTCAATGTCAGCATAATTCTGCCTCCCACTTTATCAATGTCGTCTGGTTCATCAAAATGACCACTTTTTCTATTCAATACAAAAAGTGGATAATACATCTTAAAAATCGTTTTTACAATTTCTCAGATCTATCATTCACTTCTTTCATCACAAACCACCACTTGAAGTGATGGTCTGTGTTTAACTGTTCTAATTACTGATTCATTTATAAAACCTTCAGAAAATTTTCATTTGAAGTATCTTCTTTTTATCGCTTTTTTGTGTGTCCGGCACCTCACATTCAACTGTCTGCGCAGCTCTCTGATCTGATACGCATTACAGATTAATCACTATTAATCCAAACTTAAATGATGAAACGAAAAACATTCTATTAAAAAATTAAAGATTTTATCAGAACACATTCTCCATACGATCTGTGTTGAAAATAATATCAAGATTCCAGTTATGATTAATGTCATATTGTAAGGAATCTTAGACGATAAATACTCTCCTAACGTTAATGGAATCAAGAGTGTTACTATCACATTTGCAAACAAATACGCTATATAACAGATCATAATCCACACACATGGGATGAGCAGCAATGCCATAATTATTATTAAGACATATTCTGGGGCATTACAATTCAGGAGTATTTTTCTTATGAAATAAAATATCAAGCTAAGCCCGTATGAAGCTATATTCTCCAAACATAACATATCCACACATACAGTAAATTTCCCTTCCTCTTCATGCCAAGTACCATGAAACTTTTCCAAAAAATATGTAAATACAACATAGCCTGCCATCATAATCTCAGCAGAAATCATAACAGCAGTTCGTTCATCCATAATTCCATACATATATTTAAGACATTCAAACATCTCACTGACAACCGGACATAAAAATTGAATAATTGCCATCATTGCGCTTCCATACAGCATAGTATAGGCAGTTTCCATATCTACTTCTATCACTGTATTACCTTTTATATCCCATAATGTATACGTTTCAGTCGGCAATTGAAGAGGATCAAAAAAATGCCGAACAACCACGGTTATTAATAACGCAATTAGAAGAAATAAAGTATATTTACTAATTTTCCGTTCCATACACATAATTTTCCCTCACAACTGTTCCTACTTAATCCACACAGCTTTACTATAGAAAACATCAAAGAATGCTATCACTGGAGATGGGCATTGAAATTTCTTTTTGCTATCTCAAGCACGCAAATGGACTTTTATACTTTCATAGTAAAAAGCCAGAATTCCTTAAACAGGAACTTTATGCAAATCTGATTCTCTACAATTTCGGTATTTTCATTGCTAACGAAGCTACTAATGAAAACCAGAAAAGAAAACGAAAGAAGAATAGCAAATATCTTTATGAAGTTGACTTTTCTTCTGCACTAAAAACAGCAAGAAAAGTCTTTATTTGTGTGCCTGACACCACTGTGGTCTATTAAAAACCTCTTTTGCAATCCTTTCTAACGTACCAAGGTATTCTTGAGTTCCCCAATTCAACGTTCGCAGCATATCAGCGACAACCAGTTTGCAGTAGTCTTTACCATGATAGTATTCTTCTGCTCCGTCGCAACCAAATTCTTTTGAATGAATAGGTGTCCATGTATAGATTTGATCCATATTCTTGATGTGATCCATTGAAAATTTGATAATCATATTTATGTCCACCTCTTTTTCTAAGCTTCCTTTGTTCCCGAACTTTTAGTGTATCTTTTGCCTCTTAGCCGCTTATCTTAGATAAACGTTGCCTGCTGCTCACCTCGTAGCGGTGTGCATTTTTCGAGCAGCTACCGTGTGGGATAACCACACGGCCTTTTATCCAATTATACTACTGACTCACGTATTTCTCCAGTTATTTCTCACCTTTTTCCTTTGCCAACTTTTCCAAATTTTCCATGTATTTTTTAGCATCCTTCATAAAGCTAACTGCAATCATCACGATTACCACACCAATCGGAAATGCCGCAACAATGCTCACTGACTGAAGATTATTCATGGAGCTTTCTGCAAACAGCAAAGCAATCGGAAGCAAAATAAGCAGAATACACCACATCAACTGAATACCTTTATTCGGTTGCTCACCATCCTCCAGTGTGTGATAGCTATAGCAGGATGCCGTTAAAGCAATCGAATCAAAAGAAGTCGCATAGAAAGCGATCATCGTTAACAGAACAACTACCATGATAACAGGTGCGCCTGGCATTGTTTTGATGATAGACACAATCATGCCATACAGATCTCCGCTTTCCAGATACTGTGCAATAAAGTCAGCTTTCCCAGTTACCTGCATTCCCATAGAGTAGTTACCCAGCACAATAAAGCTCGTTAATGTGGAGCCAACACCAAATATATAGCCGCCAAGAATTGTCTGACGTACTGTTCTACCGCGAGAAATGCTACCGATAAAGAACGGAGCAGCCACACACCAAACCATCCAGTAAGCCCAATAGTAGATCGTCCAATTCTGCGGGAAATTCGATGTGCGAAGCGGGTCCGTGAACGTAGACAAATCAACAAAGTTCTGTATCATCCGGCCAAGAGAAGAAAAACCAGTTTCAATAATATACCGTGTTTCTCCACCAAACAGCAGCACAAAAGCAATCAGACCAAAGAACATATAAATACAAATATTTGCCAGCTTGCTGATTCCCTTAAATCCATGCAACAAGGAATATGTATATACAGCACAGGTAATCAGAAGAATAATAATGTTGATTACAGTACGACTAACGGCAACATGGAACAGCTCACTGATAATGGTTGCCATCAGCGGTGTTGCCACGCTAAATGTGGTAGCAGTACCAGCAAGAAGTGCAAACACAGCTAACAGGTCAATAATGCGACCTGCCCATCCATCTGTATGCTTTCCAAGAATCGGACGGCAAGCCTCTGAATATTTCTGACGATTTCTTTTTCTCACATGAAGCATAAAACCAAAGGCAACAGCCAGTACCAAATAAAATCCCCACGGAATAAAACTCCAATGGAACAAAGGATATACGCCCGCCCAATCCTGGATACTACCCATCTCTGCCAGATGTGGATCAGTTGCATACAGCACCCACTCCGAGAACGAATAGAACAAAATATCCGCTGCAAGACCACAGGTGAACATCATTGCCCCCCATGCAAAGAAGGAATACTTAGGCTTTTCATCCTGTTCGCCAAGGACGATGTTTCCATACTTGGAACCAGCAATGTACAGCGAAAGAATAAAAATTCCTAATCCAATTACCAGATAATATGTACCGAAAGTGTCACCAAAGAAAAAACGAATCTGACTCAGCACTGTATTAGATTGTTCGGGTGCAAAAAAGAAAAGAACACACAATGCAATTACGATCGCCAAAGGCACCAGTGTTATCATCCAGTCTATTTTCCCGCGTTCTTTTTTCGTATTCATTTACTTTTCCTCCACATATTTTTTGTAGCTGGCATCCAGAGCAATTAACTCATTCAGATTATCCACCTCTATAATATCGTCCTTATTCATCGGACGGATACCCAATTGATACTCTTCCGGGTAGCAGAATATTGCCACATCATCCCAGTAGATTTGTCGGTTCTGCTTTTGTTCAAACTCAATTTCTAGATGATGTTTCAGTTTTTTTCCATCCTCTGCAGTCCAGCGAGAAATGCTGTACAGCTGCCATCCACCCTTGCCGCCGGTACGGCTGCAGGAGGTAACGATACCATCTTCTACAGTCTGAAGCCACTCATCCGTTTCTCCATCTGTCCAAACACTGTTATATCCAGAGCGTTCAAACTCTGGTGCAAGAATTTCCGGATTATAAATAATCTGATCACCATCCAGAATAATCGCATTTTCAATGTAATCTCTTGCCACGTAAAGCGATGCAATATTATTACAGGTATCATAGTAAGGATTTTCAATCAGCTTAACACCAGGATACTCCTTTTCAAGTGTCACAAACTGCTCTTTCAGATATCCAACAACAACATAAATCTCATTGATTCCGTTTTTATGTAGTCCTTCGATCACGGTATCAATCATCCGCGTCCCATTCACTTTGACCAGCGGTTTCGGTGTTGTCAACGTCACTGGGTGCATTCGATTTCCTAATCCAGCCGCCATAATAATGGCTCTTTCTACTCTTGGCATTTACTTTTCCTCCCCTTGCTTTTTCAATTCTTCTTGGACAATTCGATAATAGTCTTTTGCATATCGGTACTGACGAAGAGAATACTCACCAAACTCCACACCCAGATTACGCTTATATTCACACCAGTTACTCCACAGCAAACCACAAGCTGCAATGTAGCAATAAATCTTGGTCCTGGTCTCATCACTACAGCCTTCTGTAAAATAGGCTGCAATCAAATGATCAACCTGACGTTTATTGTAAAGCGAATATATACAGAACATCGCCACATCCACATGAGGATCTTGCATTCCTGCATATTCCCAGTCAATCAATCGAATTTCTTCCTTGCCATCTTTCTCCACAAACAGAAAATTATCTGGCACTGCATCAATATGGGTCAGGACTTTTTCTCCAACATGTGCATCAATATAAGGTTTTAGTGCCAGAACATTTGCTTTTGTTTTTTCATAATCCTTATAAACAGAAGGTATTCCCTCCCACAGCGCTTCATAGAACTCCATCTGTCCAAAAATATCAAACTCGTGATTTACTTTCAATTTCAAGTCATGGAACGCATGCAGCCGCTTCATACACTTCTTAACATCTTCATAGTTCAGTGGATCGCATACTCTAGCGCCTTCCAGAAATTCTGTGATTTTGTAGCCATTTTCCGGATTGATATAAGCAATATCATCGCAGATGTGCTTTCCATCAATAGTTTGATAAACTGAGGCCTCCTGCCGACGATTGATGAGTTGATCAGTTCCTTCGCCAGGAATACGCATGATATATTTCTTTACAGGTAAATAAGAAAGACCGGTTTGTCATACCCTTCTTCAAAACAGTGATATCTGTAATTTCTTCTGCCTTTGCTTTCAAGGCCTCACAAATCACCTGAATTGCATCTGTTTTAAGCTGATTAGAATCACTATCAATTTCTCGTAATTGCTCATAGGTGTTAATTTCCACAACATCAGCTGAATGAACTACACGAGCTGCAACAATCATGCGATCTTTGTTATAAAGTGCTTCTTCCCAGAAGGCTCCATCATACCGCTGATTTTCGCAAAGTTTCTCAATGCGTTCCGCAACTGTATCAGCATCCTCTTTTACCAGATAGCAGATACCAATCATCGCATTGCCTCCATAACTTTCCGGCACAGTTACCAGTTCCATCTTACGGTTAACTCGAACATTGCTCTCGTTGTCCACAAGATCACTGACCATGTACCAAGAGTACAGTTCATGGCGATGGAATGGATTTCTGTCACACCAAATATCACAAGGAATAATGTAAGCATTCTCCAAGTGTTCTTTTACAAGTTTGACCGAATGCAGATTGTTCTTTACCGCGTAATCAGCATTTACTACGAGTTCTACACCATACTCATCAATCAAATACTCGTATTTTTCTTTCATGAAGCCTACAACTACATAGATTTCTTTAATCCCCACTTCATGAAGCTGCTTGATGATACGTTCAATCAATGCCTCCCCATTGACTTCCAAGAGACCTTTCGGCATCTCGGTATTGATTGGAACCATCCGCATACCAAAGCCTGCTGCCAGAATAACAGCTCGTTGTGGGGTTTTCTGCTTAAATTCTGTAATTGCTTTCACTGTTGGACGTATGGACTCGTCTAAGTAATCGGCTTTAATAAGCTCCTTAAGCGAGCGGTTTACCACCCCCAATGAATGGCCTGATACTTCCGCCAGAATCCTCTGATTAATAAAAGGTTCCAACAGAAGCGTATTCAAGATATCACTTTCTTGTTTGTTCATGTTCGATGCTCCTTTCTTTTTCGTGAACATAAAATTAAATATAATCCGGTCTTCCGGGTGTTCTCCAAAAAGACCGGATAAATTGTGTATTAATATAAACCAGTGTTATTTTATTTCGACATTTCCGAAATCCAGATATTCTATCTCGTGTGTCACTCTTTCGTTTTCGGGTGGCAGTTTCATGTAGTCGCCGTATGCCACCTTCAAAAAGCAGTCATATTCCACCGGGATGTTAAACATCTCCCCTTCAAAAATATGCTTTATGTTTTTTCTTAGCACTCTTTCTGGGAAGAACCAATAGCTGTAACAAGAACCTGCCTGTATTCCCATCATTTTTGTATTACTATGCCTTGAATAAAGCTGATCTACTCTTCCTCTTAGAAATCGTGTTGTGCAGACCATTCCGGCAATATCAGTTGGTAAAAACTTCAGCCTTTTTTAATTCCTTTTCCCTTCCATACTTTATATCCAGACTTTGACATAATAGCTTGCGCTAAAAAAGCCATCTGCGCGCCTTCCAATTTTCTTTCTGTCGTATTGTCCGAAATATAATAATATGGAAACGCATCAACAAAAATCTCATTATGTTTAAAAGCATCATTTCCAATACTTTCAATATATAAAATTTTCTTTTAAGACAATGTATTCTTTTAATCTGGAAGATTTCAAAGTCTGCTATCATTGGCAGTAGGAATCAAAATAACTTTCCGCTATCTAAAACACGTTAGCGGACTTCTCTAAACGTATTTTTAAACCAACTCCAATTTCGCACTGGAATTAGTTAATATGTTTAACGTCGATATACCTTATATTCGTGATGAGGAATCCTCTCTTCTGCCGGTGGGAGTTTCATATAATCACCGTAGTGACATTTTAAGAATTCATCGTAGCCAACAGGAACTTTTACTTTAAGATTTTCAAAATCCATATAGACATAAGTCTCAAACCACTTTTTTTCATATAGGGTAAGCCCAGAATCCCACGTCATTTCCGCAATATATCGACTTTTCTTTATGTCATATAAATATTTAAAGCTTTCCATTTTATCCAAGAAATACCTAGATCCTCGAATTTTTGCATAACTTCTAACAACATACTTCGCTACTGAGCGATACCATTTATGATATGTTGACTTTGTATAATGATCGTCAATGCTCCACAAGGCAATTCTAAACAAATCACTTTTTTTCTTTTTCACCTGTTGAATTACTTGCTCAGCATTTGTCCCTGCGCCATCGAGCGGATAAATATCAATAAAAACTCCTGAATCATATCCCTGAACATTTTCATATACAGCCCGATAGTCCATATTATTAAGTCGCGCTATATTATATGGATAGTTTTCTTCATTTTTTCGTGTAAAAAGTTTATACGGTTTCATATCATCTTGGTGGCGCATGCAATAGTCACAAAACGTCTCATAGTCATCCCGTAGCATAACAACATCAAAATCGTCATCCCATGGAATAAACCCCTTATGCCGAACAACACCAATCAGTGATCCGTATGCAACGTAGTAATTCACTCCAACATCATCACAAATTTGTATCAGCTTCTCAACTAATTTTAAAGTAACACTATGAATATCCTCTATCGTAAGTTCATTCTTGTTGCGATAGTCTCTCATTTTAATTTTCTCCTTGCCATACTCAAAACTTGATTTTTAATTTCTTTTGCAAATGTTTTTTTCGTAAAGGATAAGTATAGCCACGTTAAACAACAGTATACTACTCCTCCTATTAAGACAAGTGCAATCAAACTTAATACTGTACTATCGAATCTCTTTTTTGCTGTATATACCACTCCATACATCACCATTCCAATAAAAATAAACATCCAGCAATTCTGAAAATATTTCTTTAGAGGAAGTTCTTTACAAACATAAAAAAGTTGAATACTCATTAAGACAACTTCTGAGCACAGTGTTCCAACAACTGCACCAAATGCACCAAATCGGGGAATCATAATTAAATTAATGAAAAAATTTACAGCAGCACCAGCGATAAGTGAAACGGTATACTCTTTATCCCTCGCATTAGGAATCAAAAACTGAGATCGAATAACGCTTCCAATAACAGAAAACAAAACTGCTGGAGCAAGGCCTTGAATCAGTAATCCACAAGTTCGAAATTCTTCTCCCCAAAACACAACCGAAAAGACATCTGCTACTGCTGCCATTCCAAATGCAAGAGCTGAACCAATCATTACAGTATATGTCATCGACAGCTCTATATAACGCCTGCTTTCATCTATACGATTAGAAGATAACAAATGTGCTGTTCTTGGAAGCATGACTGTGCCAATAGTTGTTATAAACGCTTTCGGAACGCTAATAATTTTATCCGCATTTTCGTAATAACCATTTTGTACCACATTACTCAATCGACCAATCATATACTTATCCATATAAGTAAATACACTAATTGCGAGCACTGGAATAAAAAGGATCCACAACGGTTTAATATTCTTTATCACTTCATCCTTTTTAGGCAGGTAAAAGTCAATATGTTTTTTTACATTTGGCCATAAGGTCATTTGACCAATAAGGGCACCAGCAGAATTTATTAAAACATATTTCCATAAGTCATTAGCATTGCGTACAAATAAAAAAATAGATACAAGTGTTATGATTTTAACCACACTATTACGAACAACTGTAATCTTAAATTCTTCCATACCGCTGAAGAACCATGCGATATCCAGGCCTTTCGTCAAGAGCGACATTGTCAAAATCGCAAATATTACTTTATATTCTTTTGCTATTGCATTGACATAGAAGAAATAGAGCATGAGAACTATAATGAAATTTATCAGCTGACAAGCATAAATGCTCCAAAACTTTTTACTGCACTCTACTCTTGAAGCTCTTACATATGCAATTTCTCTGTTGCCGTAATTTTCAACTCCCAAAACAATAAACATTCCAAAATAGAACACTATTGAATTAGTCCAAGAGGCTATTCCAATATTTTCTGCACCAAGTGTTCTTGCCAAATATGGGGATGTTATAAGAGGAACAATAATAGCTAACAACTGATATAAAAAATTATACGCAAAATTCTTCTTTAGACTTTTTTCCTTCATCGTTCTTTTATACCTTTTCATCTAGATAGAGCTGCTTTAGATGCTGATATACCGTATCGTTTCGTTCAAATTGTTCTTCTGCAAACTTATAGCTCAACTTATGAATACTTGACATTTCCATAAGTTGATTAAAACGTCTTTTGTCGTACGCATCGAATAACTCATTCTGCAAAATATGGGGTGGCTGACAACTATACGCAGGAATTTTTTTCCACTCATCGGGCTTAAGTTCTGCAACAATACATATAAATATATGGAGCAAAAAATAATTACACAAATAATTCTCTGCTTTCCAATATTCAAGCAACATATTCTCTACTGTTTTCAAGTAAGGATTTTGCGCTTTTGCATACATAAGCCAGCTTGAAACAGCTACATATTCATCTAACGCAAGCAGATCTTTGAACACGAAAAATTCCGTATTTCCTTCAAATAGGTTATCAATTAGAGTTCTCGATTCACATAATACCGTAGCATCTATCCATATACCACCATACTGTTTCAGTAATTCCAATCTAATTAAATCCGAATAATGCGTTCTTGTAATGTAACCATCTTTATATTTTTTGGAAACATATTCTGGAAATTCAATAAATGAATTAATATTATCATCTGTGATAACATTAATTTCATATTCTAGAAATGTTTTTCTTACTGATGCAATACACATTTTTACAATATCTGGTGCATTCTCCTCACCTTGAAACCAGCATATCCATATTTTTTTAGGAATTGAACTTGTTGACTTAGCAGTCCAGTCTGTTTGATTTACAAGATATCCATACTTTTTCTTTAGCATCTCATAGTCTGCAATGTCCTTTTTTAACACGCGGCATCTCCAATTAAAATCCACTTTATTGATTGTCATTGTATTGAAAGTATCGCGCACAAAATTTTTAGCACCAATCTGTTTAATTTTCGTTTTTAATTTTGAAACAATCATTTCTTATCTCCAATGCAACATACTCTATCTAGCTTGAAAATATTGATTCTCGATTTTGCAAGCAAAAAAATAGATATAACCAAAAAAAGCACCCAGTTAAACGTAATGTTATAAAGTAATCCTTCAAACAAGAATGCAGCAAATAGTGCAGTATACTTTTTGTCAATTTTTATCGTTTTCACGAGGTTTTTTAAGTACCAGTAATAATATACTACAAAACCAATATATCCATAGGACCACAGTTGATTTACATAATCACATTCAATCGACCATTTGTCACTTGTTACATAAAGGTTCATCAACTCAGACTGTGCGTAGCCGGAGCATCCTGGCCCATATCCAAACAAATTTGAAATGAAATCGTTTTTTATTGTAATTTCAGGAATAGATGTCAGATAATATAAATGTGTGTTTGCGCTTCCCTCCGTTTTTACACGATTTTTTATATCCAGAAGGTCCGCAATCTCCATCACTTTCCTAAAAACAATATCCCTATTTGTCAAAAAAACAATTGCGACTGCTATAATTGCAACAGCTAAAAAAATCATTTTCTTCTTAGTTATTGTAGCTTTAAACTTTCCCACAAGAATCCATTCTATAATAGCACCTACAAATAACCCTAACATAAGTGTTCGACTACCCGAAAGAAATCCCAACAATAAAAAGGCTATCTTGAGGTAACTGTTCTTAGTATAAATATATCCAAACGTAATAAGTGGGGCAAAATTTCCTGCGTTCCAACACAAACCACTTACTTTTAATCGACCAAACTGATATTGAGTAGCATACTCTCCCATCATTTGAAGAATATCTCTAAATACGATTGTGTTTAGGTCTTGTCCAATGGCATCAAACAGTATCTGTGCATACCCCCACATCATTTGAATGATTGATGATATGTATACTCCCTTTACATAATACGACAAATATTGTACTTTTTCTTTTTGTGAAAAAAAAATGTATACTATGATAAGAAAACACAGCTGTACAAAACTTGTTCCAATACCACTTGTCCATTTTGCAGGCATCCTTATTGCGCAAATTAAACATGAAATCACCCATGTTGCAATAACTGCTGCGAAAGCTCGATCATACCGTTTATCTAATTTCACTCTACCTTGATTTACCCATTTCACCAAAGCAATCATGCCGAGTATCATAATACACCATACATACATTGTGATGGAGAAAAGGTTGATAATAGGCATAGGGGCTAGTATACCAAACAACAATACAGCCGTACTATAGACCTTTTTCTTTTTCTTAACCATACTATTTATCCTCTAACTACACATTCGCTGTTCACATTAAATTCAATAAAATTTTACACCTAATAGAAATGCTGGTACGATTAAATTTTGCTTTTGTATACGGCTTTGTTAAAACTTTCAATCTACTCATTAGGCTCTCATTCATTTTCGAGATAAGTTTATATTTTTCTATTTCTTTCTCATTCATTTGACTTCCAAATGAATTTAACACTGCCTGCGCATATTCAGCAGTCGAATAGTCTTCTTTATTTTTAACTAGTTCCAGTTTGTCTTTAGTCCACTTTCCAATTTGAATTTTCTTATGACTGTACCCTAAGACGTTATTTCCATGCTGTCGATACAGTACATAGGGTGTTTTATCAAAGATTACTTTTCCAGTTATTAGTGCCACATTGATTGCCATAATATCGTGCATTCTGATTTTGGAAATATTTACTTTACGCAGTTCCTGCATTAAAGCCCAATTGAATACCATTGTGCATCCTGGAACATTGTTATAAAAAACTGCCCTTACACTATCCTGAACAGGCTGTTCAAGGACAGACGGAATCATAACGTGCAATTCGGAATCAGTCACTTGATAATCTGAGCACCACAGAACCGGTTGATTGGTTGTATCAATTTGTTCAGCCGCAGCGGATAGTTTTCCATCAACCCAAACATCATCCTGATCGCAAAAAGCATAGTAATCAGCTTTTGGGCACTCTCTAAGCGCAGTTAAAAAGCTTTCCGCTGACCCAACATTTTTCCCTTCATTTACTTCTATTGGTACAGCATGTTTTATCCCATAATCTCTTAAAATTTCAATCGTTCTATCCTTTGAACCATCATCTCGTACATACAAAAATATATTTTTGGGGGTTTTGAAGATGCTGTCAAGCTGTTGTTCAATATATTTTTCGCCATTATATGTTGACATTATTATGCATATTTTCATTTTTGTTTTCCTTAACTACTATCTACATTCAGTTTTATGGATACAATCCCAAATCGAAAACATACTCATCCGAATAATTTCCATTATTTAGAATATAGCTGAATTTTGACCCCTGTGTCATCGAGCCTACAAAATATTTACATTTAGCAAGCAGTATCATCTTTGCTAAATATTTTTGTCCTCTTAATTTCTTGTCTTTTTCTAGCACATCCGATTTGCTCAGTACTTCTTTTCCTTCATAATTTCTTATAAACGTATCAAAAGAGACAATTTTAATTATTTCTCCAAATTCACTCTTCAATTCATCAAATATATCACCATCTTCAGTTACCAGAAAAATTGGTGCATTATATTTGTTTTCAAATTCCCAAATTTTACACTTCATCTGATTTACAGATGGTTGAACATATTCTCCAGATGGTTTCAGTTTTACATAATCAGTACCTCTAATATATACTCCAATACACTTTTCTATTTGCAAGTTTCTTGCTTCCTGATCTACGATACGCAAAACTTCCGCACTAAATTTAATGTGTTCACAAAGCATTTTGCTACTTTCTCGTCTTATTCTGTTATCAGAGAATACCTCTGCTTCAAACAATCCTTCTGGGTTAATTGTTCTAAATGTCCATCCAGATAGATAGACATTTTTGCTTCTATAAATTTCATTTTCGTTTAGATTCGATGGCTGTTTAAAAAAGTATTCCCAAACATTATTTCTTCCATCGTAGTATTGTGTTTTGTAATTTTTCCAATCCACGTATGGGATATATCCATTCTTTTTAGCCATTGAGATATAAAGCAACTGCCTAAAAGTCAATGAAAGTAGTCCTTCTACCCCATCTTGAAAATCCGGTTTTATTAAATAAATAATATCATTCGGATTCATATCTCCATAGGACACTTTTTTCTGAAGCACATCTCTTCTTGCCAAAAAATAGTACAGATATTTTATGCGATATCCTAGTTTTCTATGTTTCCTTTGAAATTTCAATCCTCTTGGCATTTTATTATTCTCCAAATTTCTAATTTGTTACACAATTTGCAATAAAATCGTAGTATGAAATAAAATAATTAACCGATAGCTTTTTCAATACCTTTGCTGGAAAAGCGTACATTGATACTAACGATTTTGCAAAAGGACTATTGAAAGCCAACTGAACAATATTAACATTCTTTTTTAGACGGTAAGCATATTCATTGTCCGAATCAAGCAATACAAGTGTTATATTGTAAAGCTCTTCGAGAAGTGCATTAATTAATTCTATCAAAGCCACTTCAGATCCGCCGCCTCCTAGCGACTTTGCCACTATTAATAATTCTTTCATCCATTTCCCTCGCAATACAATTCTTTTACCAGTTTCTCAAGCTCTTCATTAAACTTCGCATTATTACTACTCATGCCATGCCCCATACCAGCGACAATCTGGTCATAGTTCATTATAATATCCCCCAATGTTTCAATATCTTCTACCGGGATAATCGTTCCCATTCTCTGAGCTACATTTCGTGCAAACTCAACCTGATGATCGTTCACATGCTCATTAAATTGATATTGACGCGGCACAACAATAGGAGTCTTACCTATCTGTAGTGGCATGATAAAACTTGCCGGGCCACCGTGAGTAATCACAATCCGGGCATCGGCCACATTTTTCACCATCTGCTGATATGGAATCAACTTACTCCACTGACAGCATTTCGGCTCGTATGTACTGAAGCCCGTTTGGATAATCACATCTTCGTTAATGATGCTATCTTTCTTTAATTCATCTATTTTTTGAATCAGCCGATTAAATGGCTGTTCATGTGTTCCTACCGTCACAAAAATCATTTTTTCGTCCCCTACTTAGAATATGCTACCAAGGTTAACTGCCTTTGGATAAACCTTTTTCTGCTCTTCCCACTGCACAACAAACTTGTCCACAATTGGGTAAACCATCTTTCCTGTCATTGTCGGTTTGTCAATTCGATCAAACACCTCGATATAAATCAACTTTGCTCCCGTAATTTTTCCAATATAGAAAAATGGGACTGCAACTGCTGCACCACAGGAGATAATCAAATCAGGCTTTTCATTACGTAGCACATTCCATGCAATCTTAGTATTTTTAATAAGTGCTTTCAGACTTCTGTTTGTTGGATAGTAACACGGATACATTTTCTCACCTTCCAGCAGACTTCTCGCATCCTCCTTATCGAAGGTAACCCAAAAACGATTTTTATTTTTCCAAAACGGTTTCAACATATAAAGATGGGTTAAATGACCGCCAGATGACCCCACCAAGCAAACTTTTATATTTTTATACTCTTTCATCTAACCTACACTCTCCCTCTTTACCTTCTTAAAATTTAAATGTATCCTTCAACCCCAACCACTTCTGATCCTTCTCACTCAGATTCAGCTTTGTTCCATCTTCAAGTTTATATCCTTCTGCTGATGCAGTTCCCTGATATTCACCTTTCACCTGTGGCCATTTAACCCCAATTTCTGGATCATTCCATGCCATTCCGCCTTCATCATTCGGATGATAAAAGTCATCACACTTATAGCAGAATTCTGCTGTCTCGCTTAAGACTAAGAATCCATGTGCAAATCCTCTTGGGATTAAGAACTGTTTCTTATTCTCTTCTGTCAGTTCGATTCCGTACCATTTTCCATACGTCTCACTTCCAGCACGCAAATCTACTGCCACATCAAATACAGATCCTTTAATCGCACGAACCAGCTTTGTCTGAGGATACTGTTTCTGAAAATGCAGTCCTCTCAGCACACCTTTTGTAGACATAGACTGATTATCCTGTACGAACTTGATATCAATCCCTGTCTCTTTCATATCATTCTCATTGTAAGTTTCCATGAAGTATCCACGTGCATCTCCATGTACTGCCGGAGTGATCACACACAATCCTTCAATTCCGCCTACATTTTTCTCAATTGTAATCTGTCCCATTACACTTAACTCCTACTTTTGCTTCTATTCTTCTATTTCCTTCAGATAACGACTCAACGCATCCTGCCATGTTGGCAATGGTTGGAAACCTGCTTCTACAAGTTTGCTTTTCTCCAATCGGCTGTTGAATGGACGCGCCGCTTTACTTAATCCATACTCCGCTGTTGTTACTGGAAGTACTTCTGTTGTATATCCTGCCTGACGGTAAATCTCTTTTGTAAAGTCATACCAGCTGATATAACCGCCTTCATTTGTTGCGTGATAGTATCCATACGTTTCTGATTCGTTCATATCAACCAGCAATCTTGCCAAATCATATGTATAGGTCGGCGTACCAATCTGGTCATTTACCACACGAACTGTGTCGTGGTTCTTACCTACATTCAGCATCGTCTTGATAAAATTCTTTCCATTCAGACCAAATACCCATGCGATACGAACAATGAAGTATTTCTCCAATATTTCGCTAACCGCAAGTTCCCCCTCTAATTTTGTCTTTCCATATACGTTCAAAGGAGCATATGATTTACAGTCTGGTTCCCAAGGCTCTGTTCCCTGTCCATCAAATACATAATCCGTACTGATATATGTCATCTTGCAGTCCAGTTTCTTGCAGACTTCTGCGATATTCTGTGTTCCACCCGCATTGATGGCACGGACTTTCTCTTGTTTATCTTCATCCTCTGCCAGATCCACAGCTGTCCATGCGGCACAATGGATCACGGCATCCGGACGAATCTCTGTAATTGTTTTTTCAACTGCTTCTTTATCTGTGATATCTAAAGATACATAAGGTGCTTTCGTTACTTCAGAACCATCTGCTACACCACTGTAGATTTCCTGAATGTCAGAACCAACACCTTCATGTCCTCTTTTCAGCAGTTCATTCATCACATCATGTCCAAGCTGACCGCCGACACCTGTTACAAAAAACTTCATTTTGTTTCTTCCTCCGGTTAATCTATTGTTACTTAGCGGTTGCTGTACATCTTGTCGTAATAGTTCTGATACTCGCCACTGATGATTGTCTCCCACCAGTCACGATTATCGAGATACCACTGGATTGTCTTCTTGATTCCATCTTCAAACTTTGTCTCAGGAAGCCATCCAAGCTCGTTATGGATCTTTGTCGGATCGATCGCGTAACGCATATCGTGACCTTTACGGTCTCCTACATGAGTAATCAGTGATTCCGGTTTTCCGAGTTCTTTACAGATAATCTTTACAATCTCGATATTCTGTTTCTCGTTATGTCCACCTACGTTATATACTTCTCCAACACGGCCATTGTGGATGATCAGATCGATTGCTTTACAGTGATCTTCTACATACAGCCAGTCACGCACATTGAGACCTTCTCCGTATACCGGAAGTGGTTTGTCTGCTAATGCATTTGCAATCATAAGCGGGATCAGTTTCTCCGGAAAGTGGTAAGGTCCGTAGTTGTTAGAGCAGCGGCTGATTGTTACAGGCAATCCGTAAGTACGGTGGTATGCCAGTACAAGAAGGTCAGCTCCTGCCTTAGAACTGCTGTATGGTGAACTTGTATGAATCGGTGTTTCCTCTGTAAAGAAGAGATCCGGGCGATCCAGCGGAAGATCTCCATATACTTCATCTGTTGATACCTGGTGATATCTCTTGATTCCATATTTGCGGCATGCATCCATCAGTGTCTGTGTTCCCATGATGTTTGTCTCAAGGAAGATTCCAGGGTTTTCGATAGAACGGTCTACATGAGACTCTGCTGCAAAGTTAACAACAACGTCTGGATGCTCTTCTTCAAACAATTTATTTACTGCTTCTCTGTCACAGATATCTGCTTTTACAAAACGGAAATTCGGGTTGTCCATCACCGGTTCCAGTGTGGAAAGATTTCCAGCATAAGTCAGCTTATCCAGACAGATGATTCTGTAATCTGGATATTTATTTAACATATGGAATACAAAGTTACTTCCAATAAATCCGGCTCCTCCGGTAACAATAATGTTCATGTTCTAGCTTCTCCTCGTCTCTCTCATTTTCAATTTCTATGGAAATGACCTCGATCTTTTCTTTATCTCACTTTCAGTATTTGTTCAAATTAGTAGAGATGTTCTCTATATTTCCCATCCATAACATCTTTCAGATATTGTCCATACTGATTCTTCTTCATTACTTCATAAACTTCAGTCAATTCATCTTTGCTGATCCATCCGTTCAGATAAGCAATCTCTTCCAAACATGCAATCTTACGATGCTGATGCTGCTCAACTGTTTTTACGAAGTTAGTTGCATCCACCAGACTTTCATGTGTTCCTGTGTCCAGCCAGGTAAATCCCTGTCCGAGAAGTTCTACATTCAGACTACCTTCTTCCAGATAAATACGGTTCAGATCTGTAATCTCCAGTTCACCGCGTGCAGATGGTTTTAAGTTCTTTGCATATTCAACCACACGATTATCGTAGAAATACAATCCTGTTACACAGTAATTACTCTTTGGATGTTCCGGTTTTTCTTCGATTGAAATTGCTTTTCCTTCGTTATCAAACTCCACGATTCCAAAACGTTCCGGATCGTCTACGTAATAGCCAAAGACTGTCGCACCTTTTCCATTTTCCGCATTATCGACTGCCGCTTTCAGACGTTTCTTGAGTCCGTGTCCGGCAAAGATGTTATCTCCGAGTACCATCGCCACAGAATCATTTCCTATAAAATCTGCTCCGATGATAAATGCCTGTGCCAGTCCGTCCGGTGATGGCTGAACCTCATATGTCAAGTCAACTCCGAACTGGTGTCCATCTCCTAATAAACTTTTGAATCTTGGGGTGTCCTGTGGTGTTGAAATAATTAAAATGTCTCGAATCCCTGCATTCATAAGAACTGACATTGGATAATAGATCATCGGTTTGTCGTAAATCGGCAAAAGCTGTTTACTTGTCACCATGGTCAACGGATACAGACGCGTGCCTGATCCACCCGCTAAGATAATACCCTTCATACCTTTCTCCTTTTCCCTTTTTCCTGTAAATTGATTTATCTGCATCCTGCTTCTACCTGTAACTCTCCGTCCACTTTTCTGACATTGAATACCAGCGGATGTTCTTTGCCCCACTCTGGATCTTCCTGTTCCTTTTGGTTCCATTCTTTCCATACTTTAATAAAACCATTGTGTATCAGGTTCTCCGCTTTAAGCCTGGCCTGGACTGCTTCGTCGTAATCATCAAAGAGACCAACATAATAACGCTTTCCCTTGAAACCGATATCGACACGGTATCGATTGCTGTTTTTTAATCGGAACACACCGCGAAAACCACTCTCGTTATCTCTGCGTTTTTTTCTCTTCTCTAATACTTCAACGCAAGTTCCATCTACCAGATGTCTGCGATCCGCAATTGCTTTCTGGTTTTGGTCTTTTAAACACCCACAGCTTCGATTGTGTGCATGGATCAACCCTGCTGCCGGCACGTCAATTGTGTTTCCACATTCACAGACACAATGCCAGTAAACAGATCCTCGTTTATCTCTTTGTTCAGTTGGATACATTGCTGTAAGAAGGCCGAACTGCCTTCCTGTAAGATCTTGAGGCTTTCTTCCCATTATTCTCCCCTGTATTTTTTCGTAGAGTATACAACTCTACGAATTCATTTATAGTTAATTTACGGTTTAAAAAGACTTTAATCATTGATATCTTACTCTCATAATACGTTCAAGTCAAGGCAGAAATGTCGAAATTTGTGTATTTTTATCAATAATAAGGCGGATTTTTTAATTTTTTGCTACACAGCAATAATTAAATCTTGTGATTATCGACTTATTTACCGTCAAAAAAATGGTCAAAATGGAGGAAAAAAACATGCCACGAAGAGGAGAAAATATTTACAAAAGGAAGGACGGACGCTGGGAAGCCAGATACATTTATGCATTCAAAGAAGATGGAAGTCCCAGATACCGTTCTATCTATGCAGCAGATTATTTAACTGTTAAGAAAAAGCAAAATGATGCAAAGAGAAAGATGGATCCACGTCTTTTTCAAAGTGTCCGCATGAAGAAGAACATTTCCTTTTATGGACTGCTTTGGTTGGAACGGCTGAAGCCTTCCAGCAAGGAATCTACTTATGTAAGATACCATTATCTTTTCAGTCACTATATCAGTCCTATGATTGGTGATCGCCTTGTCTATACGTTCAGTAATAAAGATTGTGAAGTATTTCTGAACAAGTTGTTGCTTTCAGGAAAAAGTGATGGTTCCGGATTGGCTCCGAAAACAGTTACCGATATCCGTTCTGTTGTCAAATTGATTTTAAAAACTGCTGAAAAGGAAGGGGAACTGTCTCTTTGTAATCCGGAACTTTGTCTTGTTAAGCCTGTCAGAAAACCGCTTCGGATTCTCTCTTTAAAAGAACAGCAAGCCTTGCAGGACTACTTATTAGGAAATCTGACACATAAAAACATCGGAACACTGATTGCACTATATACAGGAGTACGTCTTGGGGAACTTTGTGCAATGCAGTGGAACGATATTCATTTTCAGGAACAATATCTGGAGATATCTAAGACTTTACACAGAGTTAAGGATCACACAGTTGATTCAGAACATAATACAAAAATCATTATCACGCCACCCAAAACAGAAAGCTCCATCCGTAATATTCCGATTCCAGATTTCCTGTTTGAAATCTTGCAGCAATATGTCCAATCTCACACGATAGATCCCGAAGCATATATCCTCACCGGAAAGAAGATGAGTTTTCGCGAGCCGCGGTCTATCGAATATTATTTCAAAAAAACTTTGAAAAAATGTCAGATCGAACCACTTCATTTTCATTGTCTGCGACATACTTTTGCAACCCGTTGCGTAGAACTTGGATTCGATATGAAGACATTAAGTGAGATTTTAGGACATTCCAATATTAACACAACTCTAAACCGGTATGTGCATCCTTCTATGGAGCAGAAACAGCAAAATATGGATAAGCTAAACGCTGTATTTACCGTCAAATAATTGGTCATATCTTTTAAAAACCCCATAAATTCAACTTAATTTCATTTTTTTCGTAGAGTTGTATACTCTACGAAATTTTTTTCTGTTCAGAGCCAAGCAAATTTCAAAAAACAGGTTTAAAATGCATAGCATTTTGGAGGTTGGCTCTGGACAGTTACCATTTCCCTTACACATAAAAAGAGCCTTAATATCTTCCGCAATACCCTCGTATCGTTCAGATATTAAAGCTCTTTTTATTCCTTTTATTTTTCTTTTCTTATACTACAGCTTCTATGATCATCTTAGAATCTACTTCTACCTGCCGCACTCTGATTTCTTTCTTCTAATAAAAACATGCGGACAGCTCATATCAATATTAAACTCTGCTGCAATATTCCATGGACTGTTATACTGATGTTGTTCATCAGGTCTTAATTGTGCCAAAAAATCAATAAATACTTGATTATTGAATACTTTCGACATATCATCGCTCCTTTTTGTCCTGCACATTTTCCTACTTAAGATTCTACCATTGCACCTTATAAAAGGCAAGTTTGTTATTTTCTGTCTTGTTCTGTAAAAAATACATTTTATCGTCCACTCTCCGCCCTGCCCTCCTTGAATTTTCTCCTGAAAAATGGTATAACGTTAAATGTATAATGATTAATCTGTTAATTCTAATTAATCAATTCGCGTTACTGTCTGATTTCTTAAGACGGTTAAAAACTAATTCACACTGAGGAGAAGAAAATGACGAACATCGAAATGTTAGAAAACACACTCCCGATTGCACCTCTGAAACTGATTGCTATGGAGAGCTGCAAACCTCTGGGACAGAAGGTAAATGATTATATTGTTTCCTTCCGTGAGAACACGATCAACGAAGTAACAGAATCCCCACTTTACAGGAACTATAAGGCCAACAATTACCAGGTAGACTGTAGTTGTCCGAGATTCGGTTCCGGTGAAGCTAAGGGTATCCTGAAAGAGACAATCCGTGGTACTGATCTTTTTATCATGACTGATGTATGCAACTACAGCCTGACTTACACAGTAAACGGACATCTTAACCATATGTCTCCAGATGACCATTATCAGGATCTGAAGAGAATTATCGCTGCTGCAACAGGTAAGGCTCGCCGTATCAATGTTATCATGCCTTTCCTTTACGAAAGCAGACAGCACAAGCGTACAAGAAGAGAGTCTCTGGACTGTGCTCTTGCACTGGAAGAACTGGACGCAATGGGAGTTTCCAACATCATTACATTTGATGCTCATGACCCACGTGTACAGAATGCAATTCCACTTAGTGGATTTGACAGCTTTAACCCACAGTATCAGTTCTTAAAAGCACTGTTCCGTGAAGTACCGGATCTGAAAGCTGACAAAGAACACCTGATGATCATCAGCCCGGATGAAGGAGCTATGCACCGTGCGGTTTACTTCTCTAATGTACTTGGTGTTGATATGGGTATGTTCTACAAACGCCGTGACTACTCTACAGTTGTAAACGGAAAGAACCCGATCGTTGCCCATGAATTCCTCGGTGATGATGTGACAGGAAAGGATGTTCTTATCGTTGACGATATGATTTCTTCCGGAGAAAGTATGCTTGATGTTGCAAAACAGCTGAAAGAGCGTAAGGCCGGACGTGTCTTTGTATGTACAACATTCGGACTGTTCACAGACGGATTTGATAAATTCGATGAGTATTACAATAAGGGATATATCAGTAAAGTTATTACAACAAACCTTACATATCTCCCACCGGAACTTTATGAGAAGCCTTACTTTGTAAAAGCTGATATGAGTAAATTTATCGCACTGATCATTGATTCCCTGAACCATGATGTGCCGATCAGCTCTGTTATCAGCCCGACAGATAAGATTCATGCTCTTCTTGAGAAGCGTGAAAAAGGACTTCTGTAAAAATCTATAAAAATACCTGCAAGATGTCAAAATTGATATCTGCAGGTATTTTTTTAATACTTAAATTATTTTATTTCATCTCCGCAACGCGATCCTGAATCGTCTTATTGTAATTCTCAATCTGTCTGGAATAAGGCTCATTCATGAACTTGCTGTTCAGCATGAAGTCTGCTGTTGCAAGGTTGTTCGCAACCGGAATATCATATACTACTGCAATTCTAAGAAGTGCTTTAACGTCCGGGTCATGTGGCTGTGCCTCTAACGGATCCCACAGAAAGATCATGAAATCAATCTGTCCTTCTACGATCTTCGCACCGATCTGCTGGTCTCCACCAAGTGGACCACTGCAGTATCCTTTTACCGGAAGTCCTGTTTTCTCTGCGATCAGACGGGCTGTTGTTCCTGTTCCGCAGAGGAAATGTCCCTGTAATACTTCTTTATTTCTATCACACCATTCAATCAGTTCTTTCTTCTTTCCATCATGGGCTACGAGTGCAATGTGTTTTGCTTTTCCAATTTCCATTGTTACAAAATTATCTGTAAGCATTTTTGTGTCCTCCTTCAAGTCTTCCTGTTGTTGATTTTTTTATCTTCTTCAACAGTTTTTCCTCTGATGTCTATTATATTTTCTTTTCCCTGTTACTTCAACCTGTTTTGTTGATTCTTAACAGAACTTTTACGGTTATCGTTCGCAGATTTTTACTCTTCCGTATTTCGATGTTCTTCATCGTAGAATTTCATCAACGCCTGTGTTCCGAGATCTCCGTATCCTTCCTGCTCAAGTTCTTCGTAATTGGCAAGAACCATACTGAGTACATCAAGGGAAAGTCCTTTTCTGTTCGCTTCGATCAGTGCAAGCTTCATATCTTTGATGAAGTGTTTCATAAAGAATCCCGGTGCATAATCATCTTTTAAGATCTTTGGTCCGAATGTGTCAAGCTGCTTGCTTCCTGCTGCCCCAGTCGCAACGGACTTCATGAATACTTCCGGATCCAGTCCCTGTTCTTTTGCATAAGTAAGTGCCTCGCACACACCGGACAGTGTTCCGGCGATCATGATCTGGTTCGCCAGCTTGCAGTGCTGTCCGCATCCAGCCTTCCCCTGATAATTAATGTTTGTTCCCATTGCCTCAAAGAGTGGCATACAGGCTTCGTAATCTTCTTTCTCTCCGCCAACAAGGATGGACAATGTTCCGGCTTTCGCTCCTGTATCTCCGCCTGTGACAGGTGCATCCATCACATGGAAGCCTCGCTTTGTGCCTTCCGCGTAGATCTTTTCAGCAATCTGCGGACTTGTTGTTGTCATATCGATCAGATAAGCGCCTTCCTTTGCACTGTCTAAGATATTCCCCTCATCAAAGTATACTTCTTCTACATCCTGTGGGAAACCGACAATTGTGATAACTGCATCACAATCCTGCACGCAATCCTTGATCGACTCATGGAACTGTGCTCCCTCGCTGATCACATCTTCTACTTTACTCTTTGTTCTTGCATAGATATGTAATTCAAATCCGGCTTTCATGAGATTTCTGACCATGGATTTTCCCATGATTCCTACACCGATAAAACCTACTTTATTCATCTGCTTTCTTCCTCCTGTCTAAGATAGCTCCCATGTTATCACACAGGAGCCATTCTTATCATTTTCTATTTTCAACTATCTTTCTTCTTTTGTCACAACTTCGCCCTGTTTTTTGTAAATGCTGTTTGCCGGAACGAATCCTCGTACAGAAGAAAGTGGATAGATGTTGCTGTGATTTCCAACAACTGTTCCCGGATTCAGAACGCTTCCGCATCCTACTTCTACTTCATCTCCAAGCATTGCACCAAACTTCTTCATACCTGTCTCAATCTTCTCTTCTCCGGCTTTTACCACAACAAGTTTCTTATCTGATTTTACGTTGGATGTGATGGATCCGGCTCCCATATGAGATTTGTATCCAAGAACAGAATCACCTACATAATTATAGTGCGGAACCTGAACTTTATTAAAAAGGATCACGTTCTTAAGCTCTGTGGAATTTCCTACAACAGCTCCTTCTCCTACGATCGCATTTCCACGGATAAATGCACAGTGACGAACCTCTGCATCCTTTCCGATGATCGCCGGTCCATTGATAAATGCAGTCGGAGCAACCTTTGCAGACTTCGCTACCCATACATTTTCCCCGCGTTTCTCGTATTCGTCCTCGCTCAATGTAGCTCCAAGCTCAAGGATGAAGCTGCTGATCTTCGGAAGTACTTCCCACGGATAAGTAACTCCGTTGAAGATATCTTTTGCGATTGTCTGGTCTAATGAATAATTTTCTTTTACTGTTAATGCTTCTAACATAGTAATTCCTTTCTGCCGGTTAGAACCGACTTACATTTATGCCTTTTAATTGTGTCATTTACTTTTGTTTCCTGTTTTTGTTCTACCTGTCGTTTTATTACTATTTACAGACGGATAAAACCCAGCGGCTTTTTCATAGCAGGCTCTAAGCTGATATTGATTGTTCAGCCCTTTCACCCCAACGGTTCTGCTGGTAATGAAATGATCTAGTTTTCTCATATATTCATCTGATGTGATGGAACCTTCTGCCACATAGTTCAGTCCCTTCTCCCAGCTTGCTGTAAGTTCCGGGTTCAGGAGTGACCGGATGGAATGATCAACAACATCATAGATCATCTCTCCCTGCAGCGTCGGTGTGATCACCTGTGTCTTCTTGTTCAATGCGAGATACTTGATATTCACAAGCTTTTTCAGAATCTCTGCTCTTGTCGCACTTGTTCCGATTCCGCTTCCTTTGATCTGGGCACGAAGTTCTTCGTCCTCGATCAGCTGTCCTGCATTCTCCATTGCCAGGATCATGGAACCGGAATTGTAACGCTTCGGAGGTGATGTCTCTCCTTCTTTGATATCCAATGCTCTGACCTGAAGGACTGCACCCTTCTTTAATGACTTGATCACTTCGAACAATCCGGTGTCCAGGCTTTGATCGGAAGAATCGGAACCTGCCTCGTCATTTGTATCATTGTTATTATTCTCACTGTTTCCATTACTGCTATCTTTTGTGGCTGTCTGAGAAGCTTTCTTCTTCGGAATGCCTGCCACTTTCAGATAACCTTCCTCTGCAAGTACTTTGAAGCTTGAGAAGAAGCTTTCTTCTTTGATCTTCGTCACGATAGCAACCTTCTGGTAAACTGCCGGTGGGTAAAAGATACTTAAAAATCTTCGCACGATCAGGTCGTACACGCCTTTTGCAGTAGAGGATACGGTATTTAGTGCATTCAATCCTTGTCCTGTAGGAATGATTGCATAATGGTCTGTGATCTGCTTGTCATTCACATAACGTGTCTTTGCAAGTGTCTTATAGCTTCCGAAATTCAGGATATCCTGCATATATGGTGCAGCCATTGGATATTTTGACAGCCCGTTCAGATTTCTTGTGATTTCCTTTGCCACTGCGGTAGACAGAACACGGGCATCTGTTCTTGGATAAGTCACAAGCTTCTTTTCATACAGCTCCTGCACGATTCGCAGTGTCTCATCCGGACTGATCTTAAATCTCTTGGAACAGTCGTTCTGAAGCTCCGCCAGGTTGTATAAAAGAGGCGGATTCTTCTTCTCTTTCTTTTTCTCAATCGACTCGATCCTGCAGTTCAATCCTGACTGTCCCTGTATTCTTGCTACATTTACAGACTCGTCATCCGGTGTCTGCAGGTATTGAATCAATTCTTCTGCTTTCTTGCGCTCCTTAAATCCATTTTCCTTATAAAGGTCATAGGACTCAAAATAGCGGGAGCCTTTCACTGCTCTCCACTCACCCTCGAACGTATGCCCCTGTGCATCAATTGTGCTGAGTACGCGGTAAAACGGTGTCTTGACGAAATCACGGATCTCGCGTTCTCTGCGCACAACCATGCCAAGAACACACGTCATAACGCGTCCTACAGATACAACGGAATACTTCGTTTGCAGAAAATTTGAAATACTGTTGCCATATTTCAAAGTCAGCAGACGGGAGAAGTTGATTCCCATCAGATAATCTTCCTTGGCACGCAGGTATGCAGATGCTCCGAGGTTATCATACTCTGACAGATCTTTGGCTTCACGGATTCCTCGAAGAATCTCTTCTTCTGTCTGGGAATCGATCCACACTCTCCGGCGCTTTTTCCCTTCCACGTGTGCTTCCTGTTCTACGAGACGGTAGATATATTCTCCCTCTCGCCCGGAGTCGGTACAGACATAGATCGTATCGACATCTTCCCGGTTCAGGATCCCGCTGACGATCTGAAACTGTTTCGCCACTGACGGAATGACTTCGTATTTGAATTCTTCCGGGATAAACGGCAGTGTCTGCAAGTTCCATCTCTTAAGTGCCGGATCATATTCCTCCGGATAACTCATCGTCACCAGGTGACCTACGCACCAGGTGACAATGGCTTCGTCTGACTCAAGATATCCGTCCCGTCGTTTTGTATTTAGTTTCAATGCTTTTGCGAATTCCTGGGCAACGCTCGGTTTCTCCGCAATGTATACTGATTTTCCCATAAACTAGTTATCTATCTTCCATTCACTTATTTTACACGGAATCTGTAAGCAGTACGAGTATCATATTTCTCGCCTTTCTTACAGATCGGTCCTGGGAAGTTCTCGTGGTGGATTGCATCCGGATAGTACTGTGTCTCCAGACAGATCGCATCTCTCATCTCATAAACCGCTCCGTCTCTTCCTTTCTCTCCGTCAAGGAAGTTCGCAGTATAGATCTGCACACCCGGAAGGTCTGTCAGTACGCTCATATGGATTCCACTTTCATCCCCGGCCACTTCTGCTACTTTATCAAATTCGCCTTCATTTTTCAATACCCAATTGTGGTCATAACCTTTTCCGAATACCAGCGGTTCATAGTCTGCTTCAATATCTTTTCCGATTGTCTTATCTGTTCTGAAATCCATCGGAGTTCCTTCCACACTGCGGATCTCACCTGTCGGAATGGATGCCGCGTCTGCCGGTGTAAATGCATCCGCATTCAGCCATAATGTATGATTCAGAACATCTCCGCTCTTATGTCCGTTCAGGTTAAAGTAACTGTGATTTGTCATATTGATGATCGTATCCTGATCCGGTTCTGCTTCGTAGTGGATCATCAAAGTATTCTCTTCATCCAGAGAATAGGTCACTTTCATAACAAGTGCTCCCGGATATCCCTGATCCCCATCCGGGCTGTCCATCTCAAATGTTACATGAGTATCATCTGCATCCGCAACCTTCCACAATCTTCCGTGATAGAAATCAAGTCCGCTGTGCAAGTTGTTCTCTCCGTCATTCTTTGTCAAGTGATATTCCGTTCCATTGATCTCGATCACTGCCCCACCGATACGGTTTGCGTTACGTCCGACAGATGCTCCGAATGCATTTCCAAGTCCGGCTTCATATCCGGTTGCATCATCATATCCAAGTGTCACTTCTACCGGATTGTTATCTTTATCCGGAACAAGTACGCTCGTCAGTGTTGCTCCGAAGTCAGATACGCTGATCTGCATTCCTGCTTCATTTTCCAGTGTATATACGGTAGCCAATTCCCCTTTCGATGTCTTTCCAAAGTCTTTTTTCTGTAACGGTTTCATCTTTCTCTGCTCCTCCATCTCTCGTCCTTCTATTGTTTTTTTCTGAAAATCTTCCGTACGGTTGTTAAGAATCCTTCTTTTTTCTTCTTCGGTACAGCGGCTACAGCCGGACGTTTTGCCTGTGATGCTTCTCTCATAAAGGTCTCCTGTGCATTCACAAGACTTGCTCCGTCTTCCACCGGTTTCTTCACGTATGTTCCGTCGCTTGTCATCGCGCGGGCTTTCACATTGTCAGAGAGCATCACATGAAGTTGATGGAACAGACGTTTCCGGATCTCTTCATCATAAACCGGGCACGCAACTTCTACACGCTTCTCTGTATTTCTTGTCATCATATCAGCGGAACCGATATACATCCTGGCATCTGCTCCTTTCCCGAAGACAAAGAGTCTTGGATGTTCCAGATATCTTCCGACGATACTTGTCACACGCAGATTCTCCGTCCTTCCTTTGATTCCCGGGAGGATACAGCAGATCCCACGCACGATCAGATCTATCTTCACCCCTGCCTGAGATGCTTCTGTTACTTTGCGAATGAAATCCATGTCCGTAACAGAATTCATTTTCATAATGATTCTTCCGTTCTCACCTTTTGCAATTTCTTCATCCATCAAGGCAAGTACTTTCTGTTTCAGGCTTGTCGGTGAAACAATCAGATGCTTGTAAACTCCATTCAGATTACTGATCGACATATTCTGGAAAAAGACTGCTGCGTCTTCACCAATCTCTTGTCTGCTTGTCATCAGCGAGTAATCGGTATACATCTTCGCTGTCTTTTCGTTATAATTTCCGGTTCCAATCTGTGTAATGTAATGAATTCCGGTACGGTTTCTGTATGTGATCAGGCAGATCTTGGAGTGTACCTTATAACCCTCGAATCCGTACAGGACACGGCATCCGGCCTCTTCCAGACGCTCGGACCAGTCAATGTTGTTCTGCTCATCAAAACGTGCTCTCAGCTCGATCAGGACCGTAACCTCTTTCCCATTCTCAGCCGCTGCGCAGAGATATTCTACAAGTCGTGCTTTCTTCGCCAGACGGTAGATTGTGATTTTGATCGTCAGAACTTCCGGGTCTGTTGATGCTTCTTTGATCAGCTGAAGGAACGGTTCCATGCTTTCGTATGGATAGCAAAGGAGTACGTCTTTCTTCTTTATCTGCGGAATCACCTTACCCTCTGCAAGCATGGAAGGCGGTTGCGGAGAAAATGGTACATCCACGAGCGTTTTTTTCTTCGAATCCGGAAGTTTATCAGCGATTGCAAAGATAAAGTCCAGCTTCATCGGCATCTTTGTTCGGAAAATGTATTCCGGACGGATATTGAATTTCTCACAGAAATATTTTTCCATCTCTTTACTCAGAGAATTGGCTGCCTCAAGACGGACAACGGCCATCCTTCTTCTCTTATGAAGTGTCTCCTGCATCACATGACGGAAATCTCCGCTGTCTGCATAAGCTTCATCATCCGGTGATACATCTGCATTTCTCGTCACACGGATATAGTTCTTGTCTGAGATCTGATACTGGTCAAAAACAAGATCAATAAATTCTAGGATAATCTTTTCCATACGGATATAACGGATGTCATACCCCGGAAGATAGAGAATATTAGAAATATATTGTGGTACCGGGATGATTCCGAGCATCGTCTTGTCTCCCTGCTTCAGATTCGCAACCACATACAGTTCTTTACTTAACAGATGTGGGAACGGATGGTTCGCATCTACGATCTGTGGGGAAAGCACCGGCATCACTTCTTCTTTGAAATATTTCTTTACAAACTTCTTCTCCTGCTGTTCCAGTTCCTTGAAGTCAAGACCACAGACACCATACGGACTTAACTGTTTCTTGATCTCTGCATATGTCTTATCGCGTTCCTTGTAAAGTGGGGAAACAGCTCGATAAATTGCATCTAACTGCTGTTTTGCTGTCATACCGGATCGCTGATCGATCTTCTTGCTGTCTGCTGATGCCATATCATACAGACTTCCTACGCGGATCATAAAAAACTCGTCTAAATTACTTGTGAAAATAGCTACGAATTTCATACGTTCCATCAAAGGAACTGTCTCGTCCCGTGCTTCTTCGAGAACGCGCTGATTGAACCGAAGCCACGATAATTCACGGTTCTGAGTTTCTTCTAAAATCTCTCTCATATAACTCAACTCCCTTTTCTCTCTTCTTTTAACAAGTCGATTTATTTTTACTGTTCAAGATACTTCAGCATCTCTTCTGTCTTTCGCTCCATCAGATGATATCCATGTTCATAAAATGCATGCAGGACATCCGGATGCTGTTCGAGTCGTGATACTGGTTTCACATGTGGACGAAGGACATAGATCTCTCCACGCTTCTCAAGCTGGTCCAGATAATTCATCGTTTTATTATAGATAAAACTTCTTCTGAAGATTGTCCGGACTGCATTCGGATAGGACTTATATGCCTGTCTGTAAAGCTTCTGCACTGCCGTTGAGATCACTTTCTTACGATAGCCCTGATTTCTCGTCAGGATCACTATGATCTTCTCATTTCCAAGCTTCTGTGCACGACGGATCGGAACAGAATCTGCAAGTCCGCCATCCAGATACGGGACACCGTCAATATTCACCATCGGAGTTACAAGCGGCATACTGCTTGATGCACGACAGATCTTCATCAATCGGTCAGGATCTTCTGTTTCCGTCATATATTCTGCATTTCCAGTCAGACAGTTTGTCGTTACCAGCTCACAGTGCATCTCTGACTGAAAATATGTATCGAAATCAAATGGGATCAGTTCATTCGGATATTTATCAAAAATCAAATCCATATTCATCAGACTTTTCTCCCTGATCGTATCTTTCACTCCATTAATATACTTCATATCTTTTGTATTCGGAATCATACAGTCTCTTGTACGTCCCGGCTGTCTGGAAACATAATCTACTGCATTACATGCGCCGGCAGACACACCGATCACATCCGAAAAATAAATATCCTGTTCCATAAGGTAATCCAGAGCACCAGAAGTAAATATGCCTCTTGTTGCTCCACCTTCCAGTACGATTGTTGCTTTCTTAAGTGCCATGGCTTCTCCTCTTTTCTACTGCTATTTATATTGTGAGATTCTTAGTAACATTATAACTTTTTACAATGGAAAGAACAAGGATTAGTTCTTATACATTTTCACACAGTTCGCCCTTTTTTTTCGTATGCATTTTTCTATTTCAGTACTTGTCAGCACCCTTTCTTCTATGTTAATATATGGATTGGTATGTTCTTATTCACACGTATTTGAAAAAGGACAATTATAACAACGTAATCACAATTCTAATTTATTTACAAGGAGACTTTCAAATGATTAGTGCAAATAACGTAACCCTTCGCGTCGGGAAAAAGGCGCTGTTTGAAGATGTTAACATCAAATTCACAGAGGGGAACTGCTACGGAATGATCGGTGCGAATGGTGCCGGTAAATCTACATTTCTTAAGATTCTTTCCGGACAGCTTGAGCCGACATCCGGTGATGTAGTTATCTCCCCGGGCGAGAGACTTTCTTTTCTTCAGCAGGATCATTTCAAATATGACGAATTCCCTGTTCTTGATACAGTTATCATGGGAAATGCACGTCTGTATGAAATCATGAAAGAGAAAGAAGAAATTTACGCAAAAGAAGATTTCACAGATGAAGATGGAATCAAAGCAAGTGAGCTGGAAGCTGAGTTCGCTACAATGGATGGATGGGAAGCAGAATCTGATGCTGCCAACCTTCTGAACGGACTTGGTATCGAGACAGAGCTTCATTATAAACTGATGAAAGACCTGACAGGTTCTGAGAAGGTTAAGGTTCTTCTTGCACAGGCACTGTTCGGAAACCCGGATATCCTGCTTCTTGACGAGCCTACCAACCACTTGGATCTTGATGCGATCGCATGGCTGGAAGAATTCCTGATCAACTTTGACAACACTGTTATCGTTGTATCCCATGACCGTTACTTCCTGAACAAGGTATGTACACAGATTGCCGATATCGATTACGGTAAGATCCAGCTTTACGCAGGAAACTACGACTTCTGGTACGAGTCAAGCCAGCTGCTGATTCGTCAGATGAAAGAAGCCAACAAGAAAAAAGAAGAAAAGATCAAAGAGTTGCAGGAATTTATTTCTCGATTCAGTGCGAACGCTTCCAAGTCCAAACAGGCTACTTCCAGAAAGCGTGCCCTGGAGAAAATCCAGCTTGATGAGATCAGACCTTCCAGCCGTAAATATCCTTACATTGACTTCCGTCCGAACCGTGAGATTGGTAATGAAGTTCTCACTGTAGAAGGACTTTCCAAGACAATTGACGGCGAGAAGATTCTTGATAATCTTACATTCACACTTGGCCGTGAGGATAAAGTTGCTTTTGTTGGTGGAAATGAGTTTGCTAAGACAATCCTCTTCAAAATCCTGATCGGCGAGATGGAACCGGATGAGGGAACATATAAATGGGGAGTTACAACTTCTCAGGCTTACTTCCCGAAGGATTTCGGCGGAGAATTCGACAATGACTACAATATCACAGAGTGGCTGACACAGTACTCTGAGGAAAAGGATGTAACTTATGTTCGTGGATTCCTTGGAAGAATGCTCTTCTCCGGTGAAGACGGAGTGAAGAAAGTTGCTGTACTTTCCGGTGGTGAGAAGGTTCGCTGCCTGCTCTCCAAGATGATGATCTCAGGAGCAAATGTGCTGCTTCTTGATGAGCCAACAAACCACCTGGATATGGAGTCTATCACAGCACTCAACAATGGTCTGATCAAGTTCTCTGGAGTACTTCTCTTTACTTCCAGAGACCACCAGATCGTACAGACAACAGCGAACCGTATCATGGAGATTGTTCCGGGCGGTAAGCTGATCGATAAGATCACAACTTACGATGAATATCTTGAGAGCGATGAGATGGCAAGAAAGAGACAGACTTACTCTGTACAGACAGATGATGAGGATTAAGATATAATTAAGAGCCAGAACAGACACCGTGTGTTGTGCCTGTCCTGGCTCTTTCTAATATTTATCAATTATTCACTCCATGGTGCGCTGCCACACTATCAACGGTCAGTCCTTTGAATGTGTATCCCTGACTTCTATAGTAATCAATAATCTGTGGCAATGCCTGTACGGTTGTATCTTTTGCATCTGTATCATGCATCAGAATATCAACATGATTTGCCGTGCAGGATGTTGCGTTGGAAACCAGCTTTTCTACCGGCACATTATTTCCGCTTGCGTCAGTAGAATCACAGTTCCAGTCAAAATACTGATATCCTTTGTCTCTCACTGCTTTCGTAAGTGTTGTCATCAATCCTTTGACATATTTTGCACTGACGGTGTTGCTGGATCCTCCCGGGAAACGAATGATCATGGATTTCGTTCCTGTGATACTCTCTACCAGATCCGATACTTTCTGCAGATCTGCGAAGTATGCATCTTCAGATGCGTAAACTGTTGCATAATCGTGTGTATAGGTATGAAGTCCAATCGAATGTCCTTCGGAAAAGGCTCTTTTGATCATATCATCATGTTCCTGATTATTTCCTGTGACGAAGAAGGTTGCCTTTGCATTTTTTTCTTTCAGGATATCAAGAATCTCTCCGGTATTCTCTGACGGACCATCATCGAAAGTCAGATAAACAACTTTCTCATTCCAATCCGGATTCTCTTTCACTTTGATCTTTCGCTCAATCTTTGTCTCGTTTCCGGAACGGTCTTTTGCAAGATAGGTAACAATATAGGTTCCCGGTGTTGCAAAATCCACTTTGTCAGCACCCTGTACTTCCAATGTTGGCTCTGGATCCATATCATCCTTTATCGTAACCCCTTCATTAAAGTCCATCGTATCGCCCTGTGCAAGTTCTTTATCATCTGCTCCTTCAATCGTCGGTCCTGTTGTATCCTCTTCCAGATTCAGTGTTGATTTACCTTCTGTTTTATGACCGGCACTATCTGTTGCAGCAACAGTTACTCCGTATTTTCCTTTCTTCTCCCAGGAATCCTGTCCGACAAATTCAAGTGTGACATCTGATGCATCTTTTACTGATTCTACAAAATCTTCCGGCTTGATATCTTTCGGAAGTTCTGTTGTATAACTGTCTTTCATTTTAAGCTCAGGTGCTTTTGTATCCTTAACTTCGACTTCCGCTTTTACTTTTTGTTTACCATAGACATAGTAAACCGTATATTTTCCTTCTTTATTCGTATCTACTTTCCCTTCTGTCTTTACATCTTTCGCTTTTCCACCAACAACGAAACGGATGTTGGACATTAGATCCATACTTTCTTTCTTTTCCTGCGCGATCACTTTACTCCGTAATACAATCGGATTCATTTTAAAATAAGTAAATGTTGAAACTGCCGGAACTAATACAACGAACAGAATCAATATGATTGCAATTCTCCTTCGTCTCTTGAGGCGTCGAATGCGTAGTTCATTCCTCTTGCGCCTCTCCCACTCTTTTCTAATGGAATCTGTGCTTTTTCCCATCGCGCCATAATGTTCATAAAACGCTTGTTCTTTCTTGCGTTCTTTTTCTTCTTTTGTTTCTTTAGACCACATGCTTATCCCTTTTTTTCTTTTCTATTCTTAGAATCAGGGGACAATCAAAATTGTCCCCTGACTTTTTCTTCCATATTAATCATAGCATTCCTTTTTTGCAGAAACAAGAGGACTTTAACAATCCTAATGATTTATTAAGAATCTTAAAGATTGTTCTTTAGAATTCTTCATCTTTCCAGTGTTTCAGACGCTTTACTGCATCTGGATTCTGTTTCTCAAGTCTTCGCTCCAGCCGCTCTCTTCGCTCTTCAATATGCTCAACAATCTCTGGATGCTCTTTCAGAAGACGATCTCTAAGTTTTCTTCTTCTACGCTCGATCAATTCAATGACGAGTTTTTTGTTTTCTTTTACATCACTTGGAAGATCATCTAAGTGAAGCTCCATTCTGCGGAGCAACTCATCTTCATCAAGTGCTCCAAGTGAATTCCAAAATTCCAGTTTTTCTTCGATTCCTTCTTCGGAAAGTTTCTCGAGATCTGTAATCTCATGGATCTGCTTCACAATAGAAAGCACTCGTTTCTCAATTTCTTTGACTGCATCATCACCAAATGCCCATGCAAACTCTTCCAGTGTATTTTCTTCTTCTGCAGGAAGGGAAAAATATTCTCTTCGCTTAAGTTTTTCGAGATCTTCTTCTGGAATATCCAATGGGCAAGGCTGCTCAATCCCCGCATCATGAAGTGCCGCAAGAATTGTTCTTCGCACAGCACCTTCTTTTATCAGATGTCCGATTCCAAGCTTTCTCATCTGATCGTTAACTTCTCTGGAATGTTCTGTGATATAGAACTTAATTCCACGTTTTTTCAGACTTGCTGCAAGCATTTCGAGTGCATCTGCCGCTGTAATATCCAGGCTGTTGATTGCTGATGCGTCCAGAATTACGACCTTTGTATCCCCTTTGATGCTGTTTTCAATATCTGAAACCAGCACTTTGATATTTGCAAAGAAAAGGTTCTCGCTAAATCTGTAAATGATCACATGCTTGATTGGATATGCAAAACGGTTTCTCTCTAGATCATAATAAACTTCTTTTCCCGGAATCATTCCACGGAAAGATCTCGGAGGGTTTGTAGCCCTTAAAATCACTGCAACAAAGGATAACAGAATTCCGATCACAACTCCGTAAATCGTACCAAGGAACAGCACACCGATCCCTGCTGCAATAAAAATATAGAATTCGTTTCTGCTTACTTTAAACAAGCGTACTGCAAGATGTGTCTCTACAACATTCATCAGTGCAGAGATTACGATTGCCGTCAATACCGGAACCGGAAGATATTCGATAAATCCGGTTGCACCTATAAGTACAACTGCCATGGTCAGTCCCGCTGTAATGGATACAACCTGTGTCTTTCCTCCATACTGTTCATTCATGGAAGTCCTGGAAATACTTCCATTTACCGGACAGCATCCTACTGCACCGGCAGCAAGATTTCCTGCGGCACAGGCAAGGATTTCCTGACGGTCATCCAATTCATATCCGTTTTTGGATGCAAAATTGTTCTCTGACAAAAGGGTCTCTGCCATGATCACAACAGCAACCATAAGTGCTCTTCCCACAGCCTGGGTAAGATTGATCCCTGTAAAATCCGGGAAAATAAGCCGCGGAAGCCCTGGTTGAACTGCCTGCAGGAGAACTACACCATACTGGTTTACATGAAAGACAATTGTCGAGAGAACTCCGGCAATCATAATAACGATTGCCATCGGGAACTTTGGAATCATTTTTTTGGATACAATCAAGATTGCAAGTGCTCCAATTCCCATTCCAAAGGACAACCAGTTTATCTTTGTGATTGCCTGAAAAATGTGTTCTGCAAGTTCTATGAATTCTCCAGTCCCCGCCGGGCTTCCCATCAGTTTCGGAATCTGCATCATAATAATTGTCACCGCAATACCACTGATAAATCCACCCATAACCGGTGTTGAGATAAAATCAACAATCTTATCTGCATGTAAAAGATAAAACAACAATAACCAGAGTCCTGTAAACAATGCGATCAATGGTACATACTGCAATGCCTGGGCTGATTCTGCCGTCACTCCAAGTGTTGCCAGTGCAGCTCCGACAATTGCCGCCGGTGCCGCATCTACTCCAAAGATAAACTGTTTTGAAGTTGAGAGCATGGCGAATAGCAGGATCGGCAGAACAGATCCATAAAGTCCATACACTGCCGGAACGCCTGCGATCTGTGCATACCCCATAGAGATTGGAATTGAGACCGCTGCCATGATAATTCCGCTTAAAATATCTTTTGGCAAATATTCTTTTTTATAATTTTTTAATGTTGGAAATATTTTTACAGACACTTTTATGTCACTTCTTTCTTTTACTTCTTTTTTACTGTTAATTCTCTACGCTTCCAAATGGTCCGATGTCCAGAGGATTCTGGTTCTGAACTGCGTCTGTTCCATCAGCATCTTCTGATATACCGTAACCTTTTTTATCACCTGCTGTCACTTCTTGAATCTTATCAAGAAAAACTGCTCCGTACTGTTCATATTTCTTAAGTCCCATACCGTGTACTTCAAGCAGTTCCTCTTTTTCAAATGGAACAAGTACACACATCTCATGTAATGTACGATCTGAAGCGACCATGTATGGCGGAATTCCTTTTTTCTTTGCCAAAGAATAACGCACAGAGCGCAATTCTTCGAATAATTCTCGGCTTTTATCTGTAAGATTCCCGAAACTCTCTCCCTTTCTATGAGACGCTTTCTTTCCACTTCCAGACTTTTTCTTTTCTGTAAGTTCTGACTTCTTGCAGCGAAGTTTCAATTCTCTCGATTTCAGTAATTCTTCTGACCGGTCTGTCAGTTTCAGGATCGCATAACGATCTGCGCTCTGTTGAAGGTATCCGTGTTCGAGCAGTGTATAAACTACATCTTTCAGTCTCTGCTGTGGGCATTTACTTTGCCTTCCATAAACGGAAAGTTCATTCATCCCTGCACTTCTGATCTTCGCTGTATTCGCTCCCGCCAGTGTGGAAAGGATCATTGTCATACCATATCTCTGTCTGGATTCGCGCACACACTCGATCACATCTGCCGCAATCTCTCCGACATCAAGCTCTACGAATTCTTCCAGACAATTGGAACAATTCCCACAATGTTCTTCTGTCTCCTGTCCGAAATAATTCAATATGTATTTTCTAAGACACATGCTTGTCGTACAATAATTACTCATCTTACGCAGCCGGAGAACATCCTGTTCCCGGATCACCCGGAGTTCTTCTTCTGTGTATTCTCCAATCTGCTCTTTACTATCCAGCAGGAGCTGATTGATCATGATATCCTGCGGTGAATAGAAAAGGATACATTCTGCCGGTTCTCCGTCTCGTCCGGCTCTGCCTGCCTCCTGGTAATAATTTTCCATGCTCTGCGGCATATTATAATGAAGTACAAAACGGACATTGGACTTATCTATTCCCATTCCAAATGCATTCGTTGCGATCATAATCTCTGTCCTGTCATAAATGAAATCTTCCTGACTTTCATTTCTTGCCTCTGTCCCCATTCCTGCGTGATATCTTCCGACAGAGAATCCGGCATTCTGCAATTCCAAATAGAGTTCATCTACATTTTTTCTTGTTGCACAGTAAATAATTCCACTGTCTTCTCTGTGCTGTGTAAGATATTCCTTAATTGCATCCTTCTTCCCACGCGCTGGTCTTACTTCGAAGTAAAGGTTCTCTCTGTCAAAACCGGATACATTTATATAAGGAGATTCAAGATCAAGTACTTCAAGAATATCTTCTCTTACTTTCTGTGTTGCTGTTGCTGTAAATGCACTGACGACCGGGCGTCTTGGAAGCTGGCGGATGAATTCTGTGATCTTCACATAACTTGGACGAAAATCCTGTCCCCACTGGGAAATGCAGTGAGCCTCATCGATTGTCACCATAGAAAGTTCTGTATGACATGCAAAGTCCAGAAACCGTGGTGTCAACAAGCGTTCCGGAGCGACATAGATCATCTTATATCTGCCTGCCGCTGCCAGTTCTAATGCTTTTGTAATCTGCCGTTCTGTCAGTGCACTGTTAATATACGCTGCATGAACTCCTGCTTCATTCAGTGCCTTCACCTGATCGATCATCAATGAAATCAGCGGTGATACTACGATCGTGATCCCAGACATCAGAAGTGCCGGAACCTGATAACAAAGTGACTTTCCTGCTCCGGTCGGCATGATTGCTAACACATCTCTTCCATTCAAAATCTGATCTACAATCTCCTCCTGTCCTTTACGGAAAGAATCGTATCCAAAAATTTCTTTTAATATCTGTGTTTTTCTACTGTTGCTTTCCATCTACTGCTGCCTTTCACCTGTTACTAACTTTCACTTCTAAAACCCAAACATTGCATTCAGTCTTTCCAGTCTTTCTTCAAATTCCGGATAAAACTGTGCTTCTTCCTCTGCCTGGTAAGGCATTTGATAAAAGTTGCGGAGAACCACAACCGTCAGTACTTTCGCGTTCTGCTCATCAAGTTCTTTCATTCCTTCTTCACAGTTCTTAAGAAATGTATGCCATCTCCACACGAAATCTTCGTATCTCTTCTGATCTGCAATTCCAAGCCACTTCTTAATCTTCACTTTACCACGTTCCTGCTTCTTACACTCATGCACCTGGATAAAATACTTGAATCCATTCTCCTCATAAATACGTCCAAGAGGGAACAAACGGCAGATTCCCGGTCTGTATCCATGAATAGAACATCTTCCATCTTTCAAGAACAGACAGGCTTCTTCCTCTCCTGCCATCTTTAAATTAGGAAGTACCATCCCGTCAACTACATTCAATTCCAGATAGTTTGCAAGCAGTGTATCAAAATTCTCTTTTTTTCCGAGTTGCAATCTCCACAGATCCATTGGATCCAATAGGATGGAATTTCCCATTCCCTGGCAGCATGCAGAGCAGCCTTCACAGTCATGACAGTCCACCTTAACCATATCTCCAGAGGAATACAGACGTCCGTCTGAAATTTCATTAAGATCTACTTTGCGCTTCATTTTCTATCTATCTCCATTTTTTCTGAATTTAATCGTGTTCTATTAGTATAATACAGATGGACTGTTGGTTGCAAGAGCTGTGTTATTGTTCGCGGTTGGTCAACATAATTTACAAATGATACAAAAAAGTTGTTGATGGCACAGGAAACTACACTATCATCGCGCGCCCCTGCTCATCAACAACTTTCCATTTCACATTATAAATGATTAATCAAACTTAATCCTCGTATCCGTTTGGATTCATGCTCTGCCATCTCCAGGAATCTTCACACATCTTGTTCAGATCTCTCTCAGCTACCCAGTGCAGTTCTTCCTTTGCCTTGGAAGCATCACAG
>QWCV01002901.1_pt1 | contig 48238 bp, 40 predicted proteins | sample 1972621 | NCBI WGS metagenome assembly QWCV01 (sample SAMN09866699, study PRJNA288562) | Human gut metagenome isolate pre2_stool, whole genome shotgun sequencing... | isolation source: gut | host: Homo sapiens | place: USA: California | reverse complement strand
GATGTCTTATCGAGCATTTTGGCAACGCAGATGCCGTGCCGCAGCCGTCGGAGCGGTGCTTAAGCCGTAAGGCGGGAATTGTGCGGTGTTGCCTTAAGTCGTTTTTTCATTTTCTGCTTCAACATCCTATTCAAAAATTGCGGCTCCGGCCACTGCTGTGTGCCCTGCAGCGTGAAATTCACAAAAAATTCAGACAACATCTCTTCCTGATTGCCCCAATAATATGTTACACTATTATCATATTAAGATTGAGTTAAGATTGGAGGCTATCCGTGTGCTACGTTCCCGCTTACAATTACGGGAAAAGCTGAAAGAAAAACTGGTGGAAGCACTGCAGGCTGTTTTGCCTATTGTTGCTATCGTGCTGGTTCTCAGTTTTTTCATCGCACCCCTATCCCCCAGTGTGCTGCTGTGTTTTCTGCTTGGGGCGGTCATGATTATTTTTGGCATGATGTTCTTTACCCTTGGCGCCGAGATGAGCATGACCCCCATGGGCGAACGGGTTGGTTCCGCCATGACCAAAAGCCGCAGCTTGCCCAAAATGATTGTGATCGGCTTTATTCTCGGTTTCATCATTACCATATCGGAGCCGGATTTACAGGTACTGGCCAACCAGGTGCCGTCGGTGCCCAATCTGGTGTTGATCCTTTCGGTTGCCGCCGGTGTGGGGGCTTTCCTTGTTATCGCGCTGCTGCGTATGCTGTTCAGTATGGCGCTGCCGCCGCTGCTGGTAACACTGTACGCCATTGTATTTGTGCTGGCCGCCTTTGTTCCCAAAGATTTCCTTGCTGTGGCGTTTGACTCTGGCGGCGTGACCACCGGGCCCATGACGGTACCGTTCATCATGGCGCTCGGCGTGGGCATTTCCGCAATCCGCAGTGACCGCCACGCCGCGGATGACTCCTTTGGCCTGGTTGCCCTGTGTTCCATCGGTCCCATCCTGGCCGTGCTGCTTTTGGGCATCGCCTACAGCCCCGGCGAAAGCAGCTACACCGCCGCGTTCCTGCCGGATATTCAGGACTCGGTGGAGCTGTGGGACCTCTTCATGGTGGGGCTGCCCGCTTATTTTAAAGAGATCGCGCTTTCGCTTTTGCCCATCATGGTCTTTTTTGGCGTTTATCAGTTTGCCGTCCTGCACATGAGCCGCAAAGCGCTGGGCAAAATTCTGGTCGGCCTGTTTTATACTTATATCGGGCTGGTTCTGTTTTTGACCGGTGCTAATGTGGGCTTTATGCCTGCCGGCAATTATCTGGGCCAAGTTCTGGCTGCCCTGCCCTACCGCTGGGTACTGATCCCCCTTGGTATGCTGATTGGCTATTTCATCGTCAAGGCCGAGCCCGCCGTGTATGTGCTGAACAAGCAGGTGGAGGAAGTGACCGATGGTTCCATTTCCGCCAAGGCAATGGGGACCAGCCTTTCCATCGGCGTAGCCCTCTCCGTTGGGTTGGCCATGCTGCGGGTGCTGACCGGCATTTCCATCTTGTGGATGCTGGTACCGGGTTACGGCATCGCCATCGGGCTTTCTTTCTTCGTTCCCAAAATTTTTACCGCCATCGCGTTTGACTCCGGCGGCGTGGCTTCCGGCCCCATGACGGCAACGTTTCTTCTGCCGCTGGCCCAGGGTGCCTGCCTGGCTGTGGGCGGCAACATTGTAACGGATGCGTTTGGCGTGGTAGCCATGGTTGCCATGACCCCGCTGATTACTATCCAGATTCTTGGCATGACTTACCAGCTCAAGCAGCGCCATGCTTCCCGCACGCAGCAGGCTTATGTGGATGCCTTTGCCAGCCTGCCCGAAGACGCTATTATTGAGCTGTAACGGAGGGATGTTTGAATGAGCCAGCTTTCCTGGATGATTACCATTACTGACCGCAAAAAAGCGCCGGATTTTGTGGCGCTGTACCAGCAACAGAACATACATGTAAGCCTGACCACTGTTGGAGCCGGAACCGCCGTGAGCGAAACGCTGAACTATCTTGGGCTGGAGCGCACCGAAAAAGCCGTAATTTTTACCACCGTTACCGATTCCCGCTGGAAAGCGGTAAAGCGGCAGCTGGAGCACACGATGAACATTGATGTGCCCGGCACCGGCATTGCGTTTACCATCCCTGTCAGCAGCATTGGCGGCAAGCGTGCGCTGCAATTTTTGACCGAAGACCAGGATTTCCAGATTGGGGAGGAAACCACCTTGAAAGATACCAAGTACGAGCTGTTGATTGTGATTGCCAACCAGGGATACAGCGGCCTGATTATGGATGCGGCCCGCAGCGAAAACGCGGGCGGCGGAACCGTCATCCACGCCAAGGGTACCGGGATGGAACGTGCCGAGCAGTTTTTGGGCGTTTCTCTCGCTGCCGAAAAGGAGATGGTGCTGATCGTGATCAAGCGCGAGGATAAGAACCGCATCATGCGCGCCATCATGGATCAGGCGGGCACCGCCAGCAAGGCACGGTCGGTCATCCTTTCCCTGCCCGTCACCTCCACCGCCGGCCTGCGCCTGTTGGAAGACGAAGAGCCGGAAGCGGGGATTGAGGAATAAACAAAGTCTTTTGTAATAAGTCTTTTTTGCCCTATTATTACGGTGTTGCCCTAACTTTTTATAATCCATCATTAAACGAACGGCATGTTCCCTTGTACACCAGCTGTGATGCAGGAGGAACATGCCGTTTGTGTTTTTAAATTGCAGAATTTTTTAGGAAAAATTGCTTATTTGTAGAAAGTGCTATTTTGTGGGGCTGTGCCGGATATTTTGCTTTGAAGTATAGTACAAGGCAGCGGGCGGGTGCCGAATTTATGCCCATTACCAAATTGGAGTTAGCTCCACATCACGGGGATTTTGCAGGAATGTGTATGCTTTACCACACACATCAAAAGCGCGGTAGGGCGGGGTTACCCGACCCCGCCGAAAGCCTTGCCCTATTGCACATGTAAATACACTGCCCCATTTGTAGGGGGCGGCGTTCCCTGTCAAGCCCGGATGGACGCAGAAAAATATTGCGCATTTGTTGGCAATTACGTGGTAGGGCGGCCATCTCCGGCCCAAAAGCTGCCTGCGGCGGTTGGCCTCCGAAACGCGCCTGCGGGCGCAGAGCCCTCTGGCCGCCGGATAGGCTTTGCCATAAATCCCGTTGAGCCATATATGACAAGGTCCCGGAACGGTCAAGACCGTTCCCTACAGAACATTGCATAATTGGGAATAACCATTAAAACTTTATGTAGGGCGGGATGCCCTCATCCCGCCGAGGAAGCGGCCCCCTTATTGCTCAATAAGCCTTTTATTTTCCAACTGTTTCCAGCCGAACCACCGGCCACCCCAGCAGATCGGCGGCGTGTTCGTCGTGGGTCACCAGCACGGTATCCCGCCTGGCGGCCAGCCGCACCACCGCGGCAGCGGCGTGGCTGACCAGCTCCGGGTCCATGCCGGTAAAGGGTTCGTCCAGCAGCAGGGTCTGCACGGGCTGGCACAGCAGCGCCCGCAGCAGCGCCGTGCGCCGCTGCTGCCCGCCGGAAAGCCGTGCCACTGGCAGGGCCAGTTCCGCCTGCGTAAAGCCGAGGGTCTGCAATTCCGCTTGTGCCTGCGCTGGGTTCACCCCGCCCACCAGGCAGATATTGCCCACCGCAGTCAGCTGGGGGCAAAGGCGGCTTTCCTGAAAGACCGCACCAATATTTCCCACGCCCTGCACGGTGCCGGAATCCGGTGTTTCCAGCCCCATCAGGATACGTAGCAGGGTGGTTTTTCCGCAGCCGGAGGGGCCCATCAGCACCAGCGGACCGTTTACCGTCAGGTTCAGATCCCGCAAAACCGGAATACTGCCAAAGGCTTTGTTCAGGTGTTTTACCTTGATCATCCTTCCACCTCCCCGCAAAGGGCACGCTTGGCGCGGCGTAGCGCCCAGGCCGCCAGCGTGCTGAGCGTGGCCGACAGCAGCACGATCACCAGCGTCCAGGCGAACACTTCCGGCGTGGAAATGGTAATCTTAGCGCGGTAAAGCGCATCGCCCACGCTGTGGTCCGGCAAACCGATGACTTCCGCCGAAACGCCGCTTTTCCAGCACATGCCCATGGCGGCAATGCAGTTTTCGCAGAAGGACGGGAACATCCCCGGCAGCCAGATATACCGCAGCCGCTTGCCCAGCGGCAGGCGATAGACCTTTGCCATTTCCAGCAGGGCCGGGTCCGTATCGGCAATACCGCCCACCGTACCCGCATAAACAACCGGCAGCACATGGGTAAAGCTGACAATGACCGAAAGGTTTTTTCCGCTGACCCACAGCAGCGCCAGAATGACAAAGCTCGCCACTGGCATGGCGCGGATCAACTGCATAACCGGCCCTACCAGGGTGCCGAACCACCGCCACCGGGCCCCGCAGGCCCCCAGCAGCAGCCCCACTGTGACCGCCAGCACAAAGCCCGTTAAAATGCGCAGCGCGCTGAACCCGACCCTGTGCCAGAAATCCGCCGTGGGCAGCAGCCGCCACAAGGTCTGCACCGTTTGCAGGGGGGTGGCCAAAAATAAGCCGTTATGACCAATGCAAACGGCAAGACCCTGCCACACCGCCACCCAAAAAGCGACGGCAAGCAGGGTTTGCCACATTGGTGTTTTGTTGTTGCGCGCCTTAGCCGGCATAGTAGAAGTCATCTGCCGGGAGCTGGCCGCCCACGCTGGTGGGGTCAGCTGCGTACAGAACATTGAAGTAGGTTTCCAGGTCCGTCTTCATCTCGTCGCCGGTCTCAAACACAATGTTGCAGTTGGGCAGGGCTTTCTGGGCCAGGGCAGCCTTGGCTACAATGCCGTACTGCTCGCACAGGGCAGCAGTGTTTTCCAGGTCGGTGTTGGCAGCTTCCACGCTGGCTTTGTAGCCGTCCATAAAGGCGGCAAAGCGGGCGGGGTCAGCTTCCACAGCATCCTTGCGGGCGACCAGAACGCCGGTTACCAGCTTGGAGCCGGCAACTTTTTCCCACTCTTCGTTCATATCCAGGGCAACGCGCAGGCCTTCGACCTGAGCCAGTGCGCTGGTCACAAAGGGCTGGGGCAGCATGGCGATCGTGCTGGTTCCGGCCTGCAGCTGAGCCAGAGCCTCGGTTGCTTCGCTGTAGAAGTCAAGGGTCACATCGTTATCCGGGTCAACACCGTTTTCAGTCAGGATGTAGCGCAGAACATATTCCGGGGTAGTACCCTTGCCGGTTGTCACGATGGTCTTGCCCTTCAGGTCCTCCACGCTGTTCACAGTCTCGCCGTTTTCCACAACGTACAGCACGCCCAGGGTGTTGATGCAGGCAACCTCAATGGCGCCGTTGGTTTTCTGGTACAGGGTTGCGGCCAGGTTAGCGGGCACAGCGGCTGCGTCCAGCTCGCCCTTTACCAGCTGCGGCACGATTTCATCGGCCTTGCCGTACATTTCAAAGTCATAATCAGCGGCATCTTCGCCTGCCATCAGGTTCACAAGGCCCATGGTGGTGGGGCCTTTCAGGCCGGCAACGCGCAGGGCACCGTCAGCAGTTTCAGCGCTGGCAGTCTCTTCGGCCGGGGCTTCGGTAACAGCTGGGGCCGGGGTGGCGGTTGCTTCAGCGGCAGCTTCACTGGTAGCCGTTGCACCGCAGGCGGCCAGCGAAACACACAGGGCCGCCGCTGCAACAGCAGACATCAACTTTTTGAACATAGTATATCCTCCTGATTCCATACAGCACCATGCCGGGCACGGTGCTCTTCCCTCTTGCCTGCCATTCCGGCAGTACAAAAGCGCCCGAACACCGCACAATTCCCGCCTTGCGGCTTAAGCACCGCTCCGGCAGCTGCGGCACGGCATCTGCGTTGCCAAAATGCTCGATAATACACAAAGTATTATTTGCGCTTTTGGCTTAGCAGCTGCCGCACCTCGCTCGCCGTATCGGCACTTAGAATTATGCGGTATTGCCCTAAAACAGAAAGGCTGCACCGCATGGATCTGCACCCGTATTACCCGCTATTGGCCCGCACGCCGCTGCTGCGCGGCATGCGTCCGGACGAACTGGACACCCTGCTGGACTGCTTTGCCCCCCGTGTGCGGCGCTATGCGCGGGACGAAATTTTGCTGCTGACCGGGTACGAAACGCGGGAGGTCGGCATTTTGCTGGAAGGTAGCATTACCGCCGTAAAAAGCACGCCGGACGGGGCCAGCGTTGCCATTACCCACATGAGTCCGGGCGGCTTGTTCGGGGATGTGCTTTCCGGTTCCAGCCAAAAGAGTCCTGTTACGGTCATGGCCACCACCAGCTGCCTTGCCCTGTACCTGCCATACCAGAAGATCATCCGCCCCTGCGCCAAGCTGCACAGCGCCCATTTGCAGCTGATGCAAAACCTTGTGTTGACCATCAGCGATAAATATTTTGCGCTGGACCGCCGGGTGGAGCTGCTGATCTGCAAAAGCCTGCGCGCCCGCATCAGCCTGTGGCTGCTGGACGAAGCCCACCGCGCCGGGAGCGATACCTTTACCACCCCGCTGACCCGCGCCGGGCTGGCCGAATACCTGAACTGTGACCGCAGCGCCCTGAGCCGGGAGCTGAGCCGCATGCAGCAGGACGGCCTGATTGAAACATGGCGCAGCAGCTTTAAGCTGCTGGACAAAGACCGGCTGAAAAATGTCTGACCGCCACAAGCTAGAATGGAGATTCTTATGCCCACCCCACTGCCAAATTCCGCCGCCATGGACGCCCTGGTGGAAGAATTATTAACCAAAGACGTTTATATTGTGGATTACCTGCCCCGCACGGTGCCACAAAACAGCGGCGGGCAGTATTTTGATGTGGAATACTATCTGCTGAACAGCCCGCGTTACACCGCGTTAAAAGACAAATTTTCCAGCGTAATTTTCAAGCTGATGTGCTATTACCGCGTCTGCATCCCGTGGGACGGCGGCTGGGTCGACCAGCCAAATCCGGAGCTGATCGACCACATCATTGCCGAAATTATGGACTGCCATTCCGGCACGCTGACCTGCCTGTTCCCGGATGAGCTGGCTCTGCTGGTGTTTGATTGGGACTGCCTGAACCTGAGCATCTACCACCCCAGCGCCGAAATGCAGCAGCTGCTTGCACCGATTGCGGCTTCTGAAGGGCTGTTTTTCCGCGCGGCGGAAACGTAATGCCGGTAATACCTGTTATTCGTGTGCTAACCGCCGCACTTTTACCCCGTTAAGACCGTAGGGGCGCACCGTCCGATATAGGATATATCTTATAAAAATGTAATGATAAAGCAAGGAGATACACTATGAGCCGTCAAGTATGGAAAGGTTCCACCCTTTTGAACCCTGAACCGCCGGTGCTGGTAAGCTGCGGCCCTGCTGGGGCGCCCAACCTGATCACGGTTGGCTGGTGCGGCACCATCTGCACCCAGCCCAGCATGGTTTCCATCAGTGTGCGGCCGGAACGGTACAGCCACCATTTGATCAAAGAAAGCGGCGAGTTTGTCATCAACCTGCCGACAGAAAGCCTGGTACGCGCGGTGGACTGGTGCGGCGTAAAAAGCGGCCGCGATGTGGATAAATTTTCCGCCATGCACCTGACCCCCTCCCCCGCCGCCAAAGTTGGCACCGTGCTGGTGGAAGAAAGCCCCGTCAATCTGGAGTGCAAAGTGACCCAGGTAATCCCCTTAGGCAGCCACGACCTGTTTTTGGCTGAAGTCGTTGCCGTGGATGTGGACGAGCGCCTGTTGGACGAAAGCGGCAAGCTCTGCCTGAACAAGGCAAATTTGATCGTATATTCCCACGGGGATTATCTGGCACTGGGCCGCAAATTGGGGTCGTTTGGGTATAGTGTTAGGAAAAAGCCGCGGAAAAAGTAAATCATTGGTTTTATGCAGCTTCACAGATGGTTTGCAAGCACAACACAAAACCAACAAGGTTTCTCCGCGGCGGGATGAGGGTATCCCGCCCTACAGAACATGTAATCCGTTCATTGCACATTATATAACGCTCTGTAGGGAACGGTCTTGACCGTTCCGAAACCGTACAGAACACAGAATTCCAAAAATATTTCCAAAACAAATATCCCCTGCAGACGCAGAATCACTTCCGCATCCGCAGGGGATATTGTTTTAGGTTATTTGTACAGCATTGCTGAACGCTTTGCGCTTAGCGCAGGACCAGTTTGCCGTTTTCGGCGTCCACGGTCAGGGTATCGCCGGGCACATGGTTGCCGCCGATGATCTCTTTTGCGATCATGGTTTCCACGTTGGCCTGGATATACCGCTTCAGCGGGCGGGCACCATAGATGGGGTCATAGCCGTCATCCACAATCACGCTCTTGGCTGCATCGGTCACAACCAGCTTCAGCTGCTTGTCAGCCAGGCGGCTGCGCAGGTCAGCCAACATCAGATCCACAATGCCGCCAATCTCATCCTTGGTCAGGCTCTTGTAGTAGACAATATCGTCCAGACGGTTCAGGAACTCCGGGCGGAACTGGCGCTTGAGCAGCAGGTCGATCTTGTCACGCGCTTCGGCGGACAGTTCGTTCTTGCCGTTGGCACGGTTCTTTTCCAGGTCTTCCAGAATGATGTCAGAGCCAAGGTTGGAGGTCAGGATGATGATGGTGTTCTTAAAGTCTACGGTACGGCCCTGGCTGTCGGTAATACGGCCATCGTCAAGGACTTGCAGCAGAATGTTGAACACATCCGGGTGGGCTTTTTCCACCTCATCAAACAGCACAACGCTGTAGGGATGGCGGCGCACAGCCTCGGTCAGCTGACCACCCTCCTCATAACCCACATATCCCGGAGGCGCACCGATCAGACGAGACACACTGAATTTCTCCATGTATTCCGTCATATCGATACGAACCATGTTCTTTTCATCGTCAAACAGGGCCTGGGCCAGCGCTTTGGCCAGCTCGGTCTTGCCAACGCCCGTGGGGCCAAGGAACAAAAAGCTGCCAATGGGGCGGTTCGGGTTTGCAATGCCGGCGCGGGAGCGCAGGATAGCGTCCGAAACCTTCTGCACGGCTTCGTCCTGGCCGATCACGCGCTGATGCAGCACTTCGGGCAGGCGGAGCAGCTTTTCGCGCTCGCCCTCCACCAGCTTCTCCACAGGGATGCCGGTCCAGCGGGCCACAATGCGGCTGATCTCTTCGGCCGTCACGCGGTCACGCAGCAGGCTTTGCTCCTTCTTGTCGGCAGCAATCTTTTCTTCGGCTTCCAGCTGGCGCTGCAGGTCGGGCAGTTTGCCGTATTGCAGCTGACCAGCCTTGGCGTAATCGCCGTTGCGGGTCGCCTTTTCAATTTCGGCCTTGGTGGTTTCTACCTCGGCGCGCAGGCTTTGCACCTTATTGATGGCGTTCTTCTCGTTCTCCCACTGAGCTTTCTTGGAATTGAAGGAATCGCGCAGTTCGGCCATTTCTTTTTCGATGGCGGCAAGGCGCTGCTTGGACATTTCATCGGTTTCTTTCTGCAAAGAAGCCTGCTCGATCTGCAGCTGGGTGATCTTATGGTTCAGGTCATCCAGCTCTGCGGGCATGGAGTCCAGCTCGGTCTTGACCATTGCGCAGGCTTCATCCACCAGGTCGATGGCTTTATCCGGCAGGAAACGGTCGGTAATATAACGGTTAGACAGCGTTGCTGCCGCAATCAAAGCGCCATCCTGAATTTTAACGCCATGGTACACCTCATAGCGCTCTTTCAGGCCACGCAGGATGGAGATGGTATCCTCCACCGTGGGCTCCTGCACCATAACGGGCTGGAAACGGCGTTCCAGAGCGGGGTCTTTCTCGATATACTGGCGGTACTCGTCCAGGGTGGTGGCGCCAATGCAGTGCAGCTCACCGCGGGCCAGCATCGGCTTTAAGATGTTGCCGGCATCCATTGCGCCGTCGGTTTTACCGGCGCCCACAATGGTGTGCAGCTCATCAATGAACAGGATGATCTTGCCTTCGCTCTTTTTAACTTCGTTCAGAACGCTCTTCAAACGTTCCTCAAACTCGCCGCGGTACTTAGCACCGGCGACCAGAGCGCCCATATCCAGGCTGAACACGGTGCGGTCTTTCAGGTTTTCGGGCACATCGCCGCGCACGATACGCTGGGCAAGGCCCTCAGCGATAGCCGTTTTACCAACGCCAGCTTCACCGATCAGCACAGGGTTGTTCTTGCGCTTACGGGACAGGATGCGGATAACATTGCGGATCTCGGAATCACGGCCAATGACGGGGTCCAGCTTGTTGGCACGGGCGGCTTCCACCAGATCCTGGCCATATTTTTTCAGGGCGTCATAGGTGGATTCGGGGTTATCAGTGGTCACGCGCTGGTTGCCGCGCACGGCGGACAACACCTGCATGAACTTTTCCGGTGTGATGCCAAACTGCTTGAACAGCTCGCCAGCCACGCGGCCGGGGCGCTGCAGCATGCCCATAAAGACATGCTCCACACTGATATATTCATCCTTCATCTGCTGGGCCTGCTTTTCAGCGGCGGTCAAGGCCTGGTCCAGCTCATTGGAGATATAGACTTTATCAGGGTCACGGCCGGAACCCGTCACATGCGGCAGCTGGGAAACTTTTTCCGCTGCGGCAGCTTCAAAGGTACCGGGGTCAACGTTCATCTTGGTCAGCAGCTGGGGGATCAGGCCGTCCTGCTGCTGGGTCAGGGCCACCAGCATGTGCTCCTGTTCCAACGCCTGGTTGGAATATTCAATTGCCAAACGCTGGGCAGCCTGCAGGGCTTCCATCGTTTTTTGGGTAAATTGGTTGGTATTCATATCGCAAACCTCCTTTATCGGCAACGATAATGGTTTTCTATCTATTAGCAGCGAACCGGTTCAAGTGCTGCTTCGTGCCCGGCGGCTTGATATCCTTGCAGGTTCAAGGGCGTTATGCGGAAGCGTTATCTTTATTAGCACTCTATCTGTTCGACTGCTAATATTGTAGCACATAGCCAACTGTTGTCAATAGGGTAAATTGAAAAAGATTTATGAACTGTCAAAAAGTTTCCTGCTTTTTCGGGCGTTTTCCATCTTGCAAGATTTTGGATACAAGTATACAGTAGAATTAGAAAGTGAAGAAGCACAAAAAGCCAAAACGACAAAGGATCCGCCCATGAAACCTATTTTGATTGTGGATGACGAAGCGCCCATCCGTGCGCTGATCCGCCTGACGCTGGAGCGCGCGGGCTACACCTGTGACGAAGCTGCCACCGGCACCGAGGCCGCCGATAAAATTGAAGCAAACACCTATGATCTGGCCCTGCTGGACATTATGCTGCCCGGCCCCGATGGGTACGAGCTGCTGGACTACCTGCGCAGCGTGCAGACCCCGGTGATTTTTTTGACCGCCAAAACCGCGGTGGCGGACCGTGTGCGGGGGCTGCACCTGGGCGCGGATGATTACATTACCAAGCCGTTCGAGCCCACCGAGCTTGTGGCACGAGTGGAAGCGGTGCTGCGCCGCTGTGGTAAAGCCCAGGGTACTCTTGCTGCTTTTGATGTGGTGCTGGACCCGGCTGCCCGCCGGGTAACGCGCAGCGGCACCCCGCTGCACCTGACCCCGCGGGAATTTGACCTGCTGGAAGTATTGCTGCGCAACCGCGGCATTGTGCTGTACCGCGAAGTGCTCTATGAGCGCGTGTGGGGGCTGGATGCCGAGTATGACAGCCAGCGAGGTGCGGCAGATGCCAAGCCAAAAGCGCAGATAATACTGGATGTCTTATCGAGCATTTTGGCAACGCAGATGCCGTGCCGCAGCTGCCGGAGCGATGCTTAAGCCGCAAAGCGGGAATTGTGCGGTGTTGCCTTATATAAAGTAGGAGTTTTGCCATGAAGTTTGCCCACAAGCTGACCCTTGCCCTGCTGGTGGTGCTGGCAGTTGTGCTTTCGCTGTGCAACACGGTGCTGATCGGGCAGCAGTTCCGGCAGGAGCTGCACACCGCGCAGGAAACGTTATCTGCAGACTGGCAGCGGGAAAGCCGCGCCATGCAGCGCACCTTGGTCACACCCGGCAGCGGCAGCCTGGCCGCACGGGTGGGCAGCTATTTGCAGGCCATCACCGAGCAGAACAGCCTTGCCTGCGCCGCTTACAGTGTGGATGGAACCTCCCTGTATTATGCCCTGCCCACCGCGGTTTCCTTATCCGAAGTGGAAGCCCTGCTTGCCCAGGATGGCGAGCCGCGCATGGTGCTGGCGAACAACCATACCCTGCTGTGCGCCGGAACGGTCGTTCTGCCGGAACGCTGCATCACCTTGGTCATTGCGCAGGATGCCGCCCCCGTGTGGCAGGCGCGGCAGGCCCGCACCCGAAATGCACTGATCGTAGAACTTTTGGCCATGGTGCTGGCCGGGGGCCTGGTTCTGCTGCTCTGCCGCCGCATGACCCGCCCGCTGGAACAGCTGGAGCAGGCCAGCCGCCAGATTGCCGCCGGGGCCTACAGCCAGCGCACGGCCATCCATGGCAGTGACGAAATTGCCAGTTTAAGCCGCAGCTTTGACGAGATGGCCCAGGCGGTGGAGGGCACCGTGCAGACCTTGCAGCAGAACGCCCGCCAGAAAGATGATTTTGTGGCCGCGTTTACCCACGAGCTGAAAACCCCGATGACGAGCATCCTCGGCTTTGCCGATATCCTGCGCAGCGGCGAGGTGAGCCCCGCCACCCGCCGCACCGCCGCTGATTATATCTACCACGAAAGCAAGCGGTTGGAAGCGTTGAGCGGGAACCTGTTGGCTTTGATGGGGCTGGAACAACAACCCCCGCAGCTGGAAGCCGTACCCCTGGGCCGTGTGCTGCAAAGCCTGCGCCGCGCCCTGCCCCAGGGCAGCCCGGTGCCCACCCTACCCCGCAGTGACGCCGTGGTGCTGGCCCAGCCGGAACTGTTGTGCGATATGCTGTACAACCTGATCCAGAATGCCCGCAAAGCCACCCCGGCGGATGGCAAAGTGGAAGTGCTGCTGGACGAAACACCCACCCGGCTGACCATCCGCGTACAGGATACCGGCTGCGGCATTCCGCCGCAGGAACTGGCCCGCATTACCGAGCCGTTTTATATGGTAGATAAATCCCGTGCACGGGAGCAGGGCGGCAGCGGCATGGGGCTTGCCCTGTGCGCCAGAATTGCCGCCTTGCACGGCACAACGCTGCAATTTGCAAGTGTGCCCAGCCAGGGAACCACGGTCAGCTTCTGCCTGCAAAAAGCGGGCAGCCAACCGGAGGTGGAGCCATGAGGGAAAGGAAAATGTTTTTTCCGCCTGCACTGCGGTTGGCTGCTGTGGCTATTGCACTTTCTGCAGCGGCTTTGGCCCTGCCGCTGCCGGTTTTTGCCGTGCTGGACCGTGCCGCCGGGCACAGCATTGCGGTGCAGCAGGATGCTGAAGCGTTAAGCCCCGCCGGGCGCAGCTGCGCTGCCGCACGGGAGCTTTACTGCTGGCGTATGACCTGGCAAAATACATCCCGCACCATGGTGGAGCCTGATTCAGCTCCAGCCAGCACTGCCCCCACCCTTGCCGCGGTGCAGCAGCTGCAGGCGGCCGGGGTACTGCCTGCCAACATGGCGGATGTGCTTCTTTCCGCCATGCAGCAAACAGACAGTTGTACTACCTACACTGACGATACCAGCCAGAGCGAATATGTTTTTACATCCGATGAGAACCATGTCACCCTCACCCTGACAGCCAGCGGCCTGCCCGTTGGGTTTACGGTGGAGCAGTGCAGCTTTGCGGATTCCGCGCTGGATGAAATAGCGGATGCTTACGCCGCATTTTTAGGCGGGGATGCGATCACCGATTGGGAAACACTGCCCCTGCAGCTGCACGAGCCCTGCGCGGTACGCTACAGCGTCAGTGCCCAGCTTTACCTTTGCGTGGCCCGCAGCGGGCAAGGGCTGCGGGTGTCGGCAGCATCGCTCTCCCCGCAGGATGCCGCCGCTTACCGCGGGGATGTTACGCCATAAAGGAGGTCTGCCCCATGAAAAAGACGTTCAACCAGACCATGCCGTGCGCTGTGCGCCTGGCTGCACTGCTGCTTGTGCCCGCCGTTTGTGTTGCCTTTTCCGGCTGCAGCGCTGTGCCGGGCTCTTCCGGCAGTTCTGCGGCGGAGCCGTCCCCCTCCCCTGCCGCCGCGGAACCGGCAGCGAAACCTGATCTGCCCAGCCTGCGCCCGCTGTACCAGGGGGATGAAAACGGATATTATACCTTCATGACTGCCGCTTCGGGTGATTACCAGCAGGTGCTCTATGCGGACTACCAGACCGGCACCCAGGCCCCGGCCTGCCATATTACCGGCTGCACGCATGACAGCCCAAGCTGCCCGGCCTGCTTTTTTACCGGCGTGCCCGTCACGTTGCCCTGCCCGGTTGGGGACGGCACTTATCTTTCCTTTGTCTATGGATATGATTCCGATGGCATGTCCATCGTGCGGCTGAATCAGGATTACGGCGTGGAACAGGTACTGTACCACTGCAATTACATTTCAAGTTTCTATTGCTACACGGACGGTTCTTCCCTCTGGTTTTCCACCTGCCCCAGCGGGGACAGCTATGACCGCATCAAACGCCTCGATCTGTCCACCGGCGGCATCACCACCCTGTTTGATGCCGGGGATACCAGCGGGCAATCCGCCAACATCATCGGCTGCGCCGGGCGGCAGCTGGTGGTTTCGGTATCTCCTTATTATGACAGCAGCGAGCCACAGACTTCCTGCCTGTATCTAGTAGATGCCGACACCGGCGCGGCAGAACTGCTGCGGGAATACCCGATCACCAACGCTTCCGCCGGGCGCACCACTAATATAAGCACCGCTGTGCTGGACGATACTTTATATGAATATGACTACACCACCGGCGAGCTGACCTCCACCGGGCTGGCTGACCGGCAAACCCGCACCGTAACCGATGCCCTGCCGCCTGACCCATATGAGGGGCGCGGTGCGTTTGATGTGACAATTACCCGCATCCTGAACGGCCAGCTGGTTGTGGAGTACTATTCCAACGACTGGACGGACGACAACGCCGAAGCAAAAACACCCGTCTACCTGGTTGACCTTGCCGCCGGCACCGTAGCGGAAAAGCCCGCCCTGCCGCCGCTGAACTGGAACGGGTACGATCACACCAGCACCACCATCCTGGCCCAGCTGCAAGACCGGCTGCTGGTGCTCTGCCGTACGGAGCCATACACCCGCACCACAACCGGAACGGACGGCGCACCCTACACGATTCAATCCTCCCACCGCTATTTTGGGCTGATCTCGTATGCCGATTACCTGACCGGCACCCCGAATTATACCGAGGTTGGGATGCTGGATTAAGCCGGGTATTTTGTTCCAAATTCTGCGCTTTTATTCTGCAAGAAAGCCGATGCTAAGGCAACACCTCCAGCAATTTGTAGGGGATGATGCTTGCATCGTCCCGCTGGATGGGCCTTGTTGCATTGCTTGCTTTCAAAAAAACAATCTCCCTCACACACCATGCATTTTCCCAAACATCCCCGCCGCCTGCCGCAAATCAGGCGGCATTTTTGTGTTCCTTTCCTGTTTTATGGCAACTATCCCCCGCCGCCCTTGATTTTACCCACCAAAACCTTTACAATAAGATTAAATATTACCGCTTTTGCGGAAAGGAAGTAAGATCATGGATCAGTCCAGCAAATACAGCATCAATACCCTGTGCGTACAGGGCGGCTATACCCCCGGCAACGGCGAACCCCGCCAGATTCCCATTGTGCAGAGCACCACTTTCAAATATGATAGCTCCGACGATATGGGCAAACTGTTTGACCTGCAGGCCAGCGGTTATTTTTATTCCCGCCTGCAAAACCCCACCTGCGATACCGTCGCCGCCAAGATTACCGAACTGGAGGGCGGCACCGCCGGTATGCTGACCGGTTCCGGCCAGGCAGCCAACTTCTTTGCCCTGTTCAACATCTGCAACGCGGGCGACCACATCGTTTCTTCCAGCTCCATTTACGGCGGCACCTTCAACCTGATCTCCGTCACCATGGCAAAGATGGGCATTACCGCCACCTTTGTCTCGCCTGACTGTACCGAGGAAGAGCTGAACGCCGCGTTCCAGCCCAACACCAAGGCTGTCTTTGGCGAAACCATTGCCAACCCCGCCCTGACGGTGCTGGATATTGAAAAGTTTGCCAATGCAGCCCACGCCCACGGTGTGCCGCTGATTGTGGATAACACCTTTGCCACCCCCGTCAACTGCCGCCCCATTGAATGGGGTGCCGATATCGTGACCCATTCCACCACCAAGTACATGGACGGCCACGGCGCAACCCTGGGCGGTGCCATTGTGGACGGCGGCAAGTTCGACTGGATGGCTCATGCCGATAAGTTCCCCGGCTTGTGCACCCCTGATGACAGCTACCACGGTATCACCTATGCCGAGCACTTTGGCAAGGAGGGCGCTTTCATCACCAAGGCAACCGCACAGCTGATGCGTGACTTTGGCTGCGTGCAGAGCCCCATCAACGCCTACATGCTCAACCTTGGCCTGGAAAGCCTGCATGTGCGCATGGCCCGCCATTGCGAGAACGGCCAGGCTGTGGCAGAGTTTTTGGCCAGCCACCCGAAGATTGCCTATGTGAACTACTGCGGCCTGCCGGGCGATAAGTACCATGCTGTTGCCGAAAAGTACCTACCCAATGGTTCCTGCGGCGTTGTCAGCTTTGGCGTAAAGGGCGGGCGCGAAGCCGCCGCTGCCTTTATGGGCCACCTGAAGATTGCCGCCATTGAGACCCATGTGGCCGATGCCCGCACCTGCTGCCTGCACCCCGCCAGCTCCACCCACCGCCAGATGAACGACGAGCAACTGATTGCCGCCGGTGTTCAGCCCGACCTGGTGCGCATGAGCTGCGGTCTGGAAGATAAGAACGACCTGATCCACGATATTGCCCAGGCACTTGACCAGATCTGACCGTTAAGGAGTTTACTGTTTATGCCTTTGATCATTCCCAAAGAGCTGCCCGCCTATGGCGAACTTTCGCGCGAGAACGTGTTTGTCATGCACCAGCAGCGTGCGCAGACCCAGCAGATCCGTCCCCTGCGCATCCTGATTTTGAACCTGATGCCCACCAAAATTGTAACGGAAACCCAGCTGGCACGCCTTTTGGCCAACAGCCCCCTGCAGGTGCAGCTGACCTTTTTGCAGACCAAGACCCATGATACCACCCACACCCCGCAGGAGCACATGAAGGCGTTTTATAAAACCTTTGATGCGGTGCGCAATGAGCGCTTTGACGGTATGATCATCACCGGTGCCCCCATTGAGGACCTGGACTATGAGGATGTGGACTACTGGAACGAGCTGTGCGAGATCATGGATTACAGCCGCGAAAACGTATATTCCACCATTCATCTGTGCTGGGGTGCGCTGGCCGGGCTGTATTACCACTTCGGCGTGCGCAAGGTACACCTGCCGGAAAAAATGTTCGGCGTGTTCGAGCACCGCGTGGTGCGGCCCTCCAATCCGCTGGTGCGCGGCTTTGACGAAGTATTCTATGCCCCGCACAGCCGCTGGGCCGGGCTGAACCGCGCCGATATTGATGCCGCCCCGGAGCTGCGCATGCTGGCCGAAAGCGATGTTGCCGGCCCCATGCTGCTTTCCACTGAGTCCGGCCGCCAGATTTTTGTCATCGGCCACCCGGAATACGACAAGTACACTTTGGATGCCGAGTACCGCCGCGATGTAAAGGCGGGCAAGGAAATTCATGTGCCGGTCAACTATTACCCGGACGATGACCCCAACAAGGACCCCATTTTCCGCTGGCGTGCCCATGCGCACCTGCTGTATACCAACTGGCTGAACTACTATGTCTACCAGAACACCCCCTATGACCTGGATGATCTGGAAGCCGTGGTGGACCCGCCCCGCACCTGAGGAGGACGTATGCCGAAGATCAGTGCCTGTATTGTGGCATACTGTGATTATGATGAAGTGTGCGCCGCTGTGCGCAGCGTGCTGGCCAACACCCCCGGTGATGACTTTGCCCTGTATGTGGTGGATAACGCCAGCCCGGACGGCTGCGGCCCCCGCCTTGCGCAGACAGATTTTGGCGATGCGCGCGTGCAGGTGATCTGCCTGCCCAAGAACCTCGGCTTCGGCAAGGGCCACAACAGCATTATGGACCGTCTGACCAGTGAGGTACACTTTATCCTGAACCCGGATGTGATCATTCACGATGATATCCTGCCCCAGATGGCACAGTGGCTGCTGGACCACCCCGGCGTTGTGATGGCCACGCCGCAGCTCTATTTTCCGGATGGGCGCATCCAGAACCTGCCGCGCCGCAAGCCCACCCCGTGGCTGCTGCTGGCCCGCCAGCTGGCCCCGCGGTTTGGCGGTGTGATGCAAAAAGCTGACGATCATTACACCATGCAGGATGAGGACCTGACGATCCCCCGCCCCATTGAGTTCTGCACCGGCAGCTTTGCCGCCATCCGCACCGATGTGTTCAAAACCATCGGCGGTTTTGACCCCGAATACTTTATGTATGTGGAGGATGCCGACCTGACCCAGCGTGCTCTGCGCCAAGGGCTTGTCTACCTGCTGCCGCAGTTCACCGCCACCCATGCCTGGCACCGCGACCCCATGCGGGACGCAGGCAAGTTCAAAATGCAGTTGAAGAGCATGGGCCGGTATTTCAAAAAATGGGGCATCGGCAAGGGGAATGTGTAAACGGGTTATTGTTTCAGCAAAAAACACTTGCACTTATTGAGACCGCAGAGGTGCATATTGTGCGCACCTGCCGCCTCTTCTTCGTTATCTCCCAAATTTAGCACTTGACGCACACGGCGTGAACAGATATAATAGAAATGTTCACGAGGTGTTGCGCAGCTGGTAGCGCGCGTGGTTTGGGACCACGAGGCCGCAGGTTCGAGTCCTGTCACCTCGACCAAAATAAAAGCCGCAGATTCGTTAGAGTCTACGGCTTTTTCTTTTGCAAGTACACACTTGCCTATTTTCTTTGTAAGTCGTGCACCAAATCCCTGTACACATCCGGATTCGCTTCCTTTAGTTCATCCATCGTTCCAGCATCCGGATGATATTTGAGCGCGATCGTTGTTTTCCGCTGGCGAAGGAATCCATCTGTTCCGAATTGAAAACAAAGCACGTTTCAAATTTATCCTTATCCTGATCGGAAACCAGCGCACCGTTTAATGAACCATAAGAAATCTTTTTTGAGTTGTTTTTGGATCGTTTTATCATCCGCTTTGTTATTAAGCCCAAAGGCCGATTTCATCGCCGGATCCGTTAAAAAACCTCTGGCATTGAAGGCACAAATCATAAGATTCCTCTTCAGATGGCACCAGTTCTATCGCACAGATTATAATCGTAGAGCGGGCAGATATTTTTTGTTATCGTTTTCTTTCTTGTGTATTTTCCCCTTGGCTGATACAATGTAGAAAAAACAGTTAAGGAGCATCCCCCAATGATTCGTGAAATTTGCAAAGACAAGACTTTTCTTGCGCAGAAAGCCGCGCCCGCCACGGCGGCGGACCTTGGCGTAGCGCAGGACCTGATGGAAACTCTGATTGCCCACAAGGATGGCTGCGTGGGCATGGCGGCAAACATGATCGGCGTGAACAAGCGCATCATCGCTTTTGAGAATGACGGCGAATACATGGTCATGTTCAACCCTGTCATCGTCAAACAGTCCGGAGCCTATGAAACGGACGAAGGCTGCTTATCGCTTACCGGCACGCGGAAAACCAAGCGCCACAAAGTCATCACCTTACGGCTTAAGCACCGCTCCGGCGGCTGCGGCACGGCATCTGCGTTGCCAAAATGCTCGATAATACACAAAGTATTATCTGCGCTTTTGGCTTAGCGGCTGCCGTACCTCGCTCGCCGTATCGGCACTTAGAATTATGCGGTATTGCCTTAACCTTTTTCTTTTTCCTGCATTTGGCTTTCGTTCAGCAGGTTCAGTGGTTTCAAACCTCTTTCCAGTGTGCCTCAATGGCAGCGCGTTTCAGCTGCTCACCGATCACGATAATCACTTCCTGCGCTTTGGCAATGGGCTTTAAGGTCATGGCGTCGCGGCTGGCGTTCAGCTCCAGCCAGCCATTTCCATCCGAGGTAAAGCCCTTAATGCGCATAATGCGGCCGCAGGAGGCATCGGCAAACAGTTCATTCACCACTTCTTTCAGCCGCGGCAGGGGTAAGTGACGGTCGATAAAATAGAGCGAAGAAAACACATCGTGCTGGTCAAAGTGCATTTTTTCATAGCTGGCCTGCTTGCTGCCGCAGGCGGCAACGGCGGCCAGGTCCTGCGGGGTCAGGTCCTCCCAGTTTTTGCGCAGTACATCTGCGCCAAAGCGGCGGGCGCAGCCGTTTTGCTCCAGCGTGTGGTTCAGGTAGTTTACCGTGGAATCCATCTCAGCCGGGGTAGCCAGCTGGCTGCGGCTCAGCACCACCATGCCGGCATTGGCGGTTTCGGACGCCAGCAGGTAGGCCGACTGGGGCGAAAGCTGCTGCTCCTGCTTGGCATCCACAATAGCAATCACGTTGCCCATACGGTACCACTTATCCAGCGGTTCGTCGTGCAGAATGTCAAAAAATTCATCTACATCAAAAATACCGCTCGGCTCAATAATGACCCTGTCAAAGCCCTGCATGGCCAGCGAGATCAACTTGGTGCGCATCCGGCGCTGGTGGGTATCGCAGTCGCACCCGCCGCTGATGCTTTCCATATCGCAATGGTCGCCCAAAATATCCTGCAGCAGCATAACATCCACATTGACCGCGCCAAAGTCATTTTCCAAAATGCAGACATTCCAGCCCTGCTGAACCATATAGCGGGCATAGTGCCGCATAAAAGTCGTTTTGCCGGAGCCAAGAAAGCCGGTGATCAAATCGACCTGTACCATAATTGTTCCCCTCCTGTTGGTGGTAAATTGCTTGTGCCTGTTATTATATCACATTTTTATTCAGTTTGCTTCATCAAACCCAAATTCAAAAAGAAAAGCCGCCACACAGGTCCCTGTTCCTGTGCGGCGGTTTTTCCTTGAAAAGAAGAAAAAAGAGAAAGAGGAGTGGATGAAAAAAGTCTGCGTTGTTCCCCTGAGCATTTGGCAATGCCCCAACGGTGTTCGGGTCCCTGTTCCCTGGCACCGTTCCTTTTGGGAACAACTATAGAATACCCGATAGATGTGAACAATTCGTGATAAAAAATTCAACATTTTGCAAAAAACGCCGCGCAATTTTCCATATTTCAAAGGCTGTGGCGGTTATTCTTCCTGTGCGGGGTGTAAATTTGCCCAGCAATACGCTATAATGGGGTTAGATTGCGGCAGCAGCCGCTGCCATGCAGGAGGGAAAACACCATTGGCAAACCGAATCAATTATGAGCGCGTGATGGAAGAAACCATCGCCGCATTAGAGCGCGATGGCCAGCGCCCGCAGCTGCTGCTGCACGCCTGCTGCGCGCCCTGTTCCAGCGCCACGTTGGAACGTCTGGCCGACCATTTTGACGTTACCATTTTATATTATAACCCCAACATTGCCCCACCGGAGGAATACCACCGCCGGGAAGCCGAACTGGAACGTTTTGTGCGCGATGCCGGGTACGCTGCCCGCGGCATCACGGTGGTGGAGCTGCCGTATGACCCGCAGGAGTTTTACACTGCGGTAAAAGGGCTGGAAAACGAGCCGGAGCGCGGCGAGCGCTGCACCGTGTGTTACCGCATGCGGCTGGAACGCGCCGCCCAGTACGCCAGGGCACACGGCTTTAACTGGTTCACCACCACCCTTTCCATTTCCCCGGTCAAGGACCCTGTGCGGCTGAACACCATCGGCTGCGAACTGGCCCAACAGTACGGCCTGAACTACCTGCAAAGCGAGTTCCGCAAAAAGGACGGTTACAAGCGCAGCCTTGCGATGTCTTATCGAGCATTTTGGCAACGCAGATGCCGTGCCGCAGCCGCCGGAGCGGTGCTTAAGCCGTCAGGCGGGAATTGTGCGGTGCTGCCTTAATTGCAAGGAGAAATGTTTCATGCCAAAACATGTTTTAGTGGCTCTTCCATTGAGCGATGCCCAGCGCAGCGCTTTGCAGGCCAGCGTGCCGGAATATGAATTTACCTTTTCCCAAACCGAAACCGTTACCCTGGCCCAGGTGCTGGAGGCAGATATCATCATGGGCAATGTGCCGGTAGAGCTGATTTGCCAAAACCACCATCTGGAATGGTTCCAATCCAACTTTGCGGGACCGGATACCTATCTGGTGCCGGGCGTGCTGCCGGAGCAGTGCCTGGTGACCAACGCCACCGGCGCTTACGGGCTGGCCATCAGCGAGTGGATGCTGGGCTTGTGGCTGGGGCTGCAGAAGGATCTGTTTTTGTACCGGGACCGCCAGACGCAGCACAAGTGGGATGCCATCACCCGCCAGGTGCGGCCGGTGGCCGGGTCCCGCGTGTTATGCGTTGGCATGGGAGATATCGGCTCTAACTTTGCCATGCGCGCCCACGCCCTTGGGGCCGAGGTTGTCGGCGTGCGGCGCAGCGTGCGCCCTGGTGCCCCCTGCCCCGATTACTGCCTGCGGGTGGTACCCCAAAGCGAACTGGACGCCGAGCTGCCGCAGGCAGACTTGGTTGCCTTGAGCCTGCCCGGCACGCCGGAAACGCTGCACATGTTTGATGCCGCCCGCCTGGCCCGCTGCAAGCAGGGGGCAATTCTGCTGAACGTGGGCCGTGGTTCCACGGTGGACTGCCTTGCCCTGGCCGATGCCGTACACAGCGGGCATTTGTTCGGTGCAGCGCTGGATGTAACTGACCCAGAGCCGCTGCCGTCAGACCACCCGCTGTGGAGCGAACCGAATGTGATCATCACGCCGCACATTTCCGGGCGGTTCAGCCTGGCCAAAACACTGGATAACATTGTAGAAATCTTTATCCATAACCTCAAGCTGTACGCTGCCGGGCAGCCGGTGGACAACCAGGTCAGCCGCACCACCCACTATGTCAGCGGCGGCAGTGGCGGCCAGCGGCTGGTTTGCGGCATGCCGTAAAGGTTCTTATTTTCAACCATTCTGCGCCAAAATATTGCATAACTCCTTTGGGTATTGTAGAATAGTGGTGTTCGCTGATTCTGCAACACACAGAGGAGTTTTTATGTTATACCAACTGTTCTGGCTGTTTTTGGCCTTTTCGTTTCTGGGCTGGTGCCTGGAAGTTGCCGCCACCGCAGTGCGGCTGGGCCAGTACCGGGACCGCGGCGTGCTGCACGGGCCGCTGTGCCTGGTTTACGGCATTACCGGCTGCCTGATCACCATTGCCCTGCGGGAATTGAGCGGCGGGTGGTTCTTCCTGTTTTTGTTCAGCGCGCTGTATGCCACGGTGGTGGAATGGATTGCCGGGCATTTGCTGGAGCACTACAGCCACACCCGCTGGTGGGATTACTCTGACCGCAAATGGAACCTAGATGGGTACATCTGCCTTTCGGCTTCCGTTGTCTGGGGTGCCCTGGGCCTGGTAACCGTCAAGTGGCTGGTGCCGCTGCTGATACGTTTGTACCAGCTGGTACCCGCCGGGCTTGCGCATGTTCTGTTGTGGATCTTTGCCATTTTGCTGGTCATTGATCTGCTGGGCACCGCGCTGACCCTGGGCGGCCTGCGCTACAAGCTGCCCAGAGTGGACGAGGTCAACAACCGCCTTGCCAACCTGACGCTGCGGATGGGGTTGTGGATTTTTGACCGCACCGAGCGCCGCATGCGCACCAAGGCCCCGCAGCTGGACCTGATACGCCCCAAGCGCACCAAAAGCACGGTGTTTGCTGCCGGGTGCAGCTTTTACAAAATCTTTTTGCTGTTTGTAATCGGCGCGTTCCTGGGCGACATTACCGAAACGATTTTCTGCCGCATTACCGCTGGGTATTGGATGAGCCGTTCCAGCCTGGTGTGGGGACCTTTCTCTATTGTTTGGGGCCTTGCCATTGCGCTGGTCACCCAGGTTTTGTACAAGTACAAAGACCGTTCGGCATTCTGGCTGTTCGGCATGGGCACCCTGTTGGGCGGTGCTTATGAATATCTGTGCAGCGTGTTTACCGAAATCGTGTTCGGCGCGGTATTCTGGGATTACAGTGCCCTGCCGTTCAACCTGGGCGGGCGTATCAATCTGCTGTACTGCTTTTTCTGGGGGCTGGCCGCTGTGGCATGGTTCAAGGTGCTGTTCCCGCCGTTGGACCGCTTGATTGAAAGCCTGCCCCGCCGCGGCGGTACCATTTTGACCTGGTGCCTGGTGGTATTTATGGCAGTCAATATGATCGTCAGCTCCGCCGCGCTGATTCGTTATGACGCCCGTTTGGAGGGCGTTGCCGCCCAGACCAGCCTGGATACCCTGCTGGACGAGCATTTCGACGATTCCTATATGCAGCGGGTCTACCCCAAGCTGGTGCACATGAATTAAATCATTTTAGTCACAGATTGCCATAGATAAATAAGGCAATACCGCATAATTCTAAGTGCCGATCCCGACATTATCGAGCATTTTGGCAACGCAGATGCCGTGCCGCAGCTGCCGGAGCGGTGCTTAAGCCGCAAGGCGGGAATTGTGCGGTGTTGCCATAACAGGCCCACGCCGGGATGTTCTCCTGCGGCGCGGGCCTGTTGTTGTTTAGTGGTTGTTTTTTATGTGAGTAGGTTTGGAGTTGGTTCGGGGAATTTGCTCACAAGTTGAATCGTGGGGATACATGTAAAACGTTTGATACAGCCCGTCACCCGGGACGATGCGAGCATCGTCCTCTACAGATTGTTTTTAAGGCAATACCGCATAATTCTAAGTGCCAATACGGCGAGCGAGGTGCGGCAGCTGCTCACTCCTACCTCCTAACTCCTACTCGTGTTCCGCCCAATCGCGGCTTCGGCCCACGGCTTTGTGCCAGCCAGCCAGCAGCTTTTCGCGTTCCGGAGCTTCCATGTTGGGAGTAAAGGTCATGTTGCAGTGCCACAGGCTGCGGATTTCCCCACGGTCTTTCCACACGCCGGTGGCAAGGCCCGCCAGGTAGGCAGCGCCAAGGGCCGTTGTTTCGCGGATGGCCGGGCGCAGCACGGTTTTGTTCAGGATGTCCGCCTGGAACTGCATCAAAAACTGGTCGCGGGAAGCACCGCCATCCACTTTCAGGGCGGTGATGGGCTGGCCCACATCCAACTCCATCGCGTGCACCAGGTCATAGCTCTGATAAGCGATGGACTCCTCCGCCGCGCGGATGATATGGTTCTGGGTGGTGCCGCGGGTAATGCCCACAATGGCCCCGCGGGCGTACATATCCCAGTAGGGTGCGCCCAACCCGGTAAAGGCCGGAACAATATACACCCCGCCGTTATCCGGCACCTTCTGGGCGTAATACTCCGAATCCCGGCTTTCTTGGATCATGCGCAGGCCATCGCGCACCCACTGGATGACCGCTCCGCCCACAAACACACTGCCCTCCAGCGCATACTCCACCTTGCCGTTCAGGCTGATGGCAATGGTGGTCAGCAGGCCATTTTTGCTGCGGCAGATGGTATCACCGGTGTTCATCAGCAAAAAGCAGCCGGTACCATAGGTGTTTTTGGCTTCGCCTTTGGAAAAACAGCCCTGGCCAAACAGTGCAGCCTGCTGGTCGCCCGCAATACCGGCCACCGGCACCTGTACGCCGCACAGGTCGGTGTAACCGTAAATCTCGCTGGAATCCGTCACACGCGGCAGCATGGCGCGGGGGATATCCAGCGCGTTCAGCAGTGTATCATCCCAGTCCAGCTTGTGGATATTATACAGCATGGTGCGGCTGGCGTTGGTTCGGTCCGTTACATGCACCTTGCCGCCGGTCAGCTTCCACACCAGCCAGCTGTCCACCGTGCCAAACAGAATTTCTCCCGCCTGTGCGCGCTCCCGTGCGCCCGGCACATGGTCCAGAATCCACTTGATTTTGGTTGCGGAAAAGTAGGCATCCGGCACAAGGCCGGTATTCTCTTTGATATACTCTGCCATGCCCGGCTGGCTGAGCAGCTCATCCACCAACGGTGCAGTGCGGCGGCATTGCCACACAATGGCGTTATAAATGGGGCGGCCGGTCGCTTTTTCCCACAAAATCGTGGTTTCGCGCTGGTTGGTAATGCCGATGGCGGCAATATCATGCGCATCCACGCCGCTTTGGGCTACCACCTCGTTCATCACGCCATACTGGCTGGACCATATCTCCATGGGGTCGTGCTCCACCCAGCCCTGCTGGGGGTATAGCTGCTCAAATTCGCGCTGGCGCACGGCAATAATATTCTGCTCATTATCAAACAGGATTGCCCGGCTGCTGGTGGTACCCTGATCCAGCGCAAGAACATATCTGCTCATCTTCAACCTCCCTGTTGATGGGTAACGGGGCTAAGGCAATACTGCACAATTCTAAGTGCCGATACGGCGAGCGAGGCACGGCATCTGCGTTGCCGCAGCCGCCGAAGCGGTGCTTAAGCCGTAAGGCGGGAATTGTGCGGTGTTGCCCTAACTCCCCGCTGTTTTTATTCCACTTTTTCCATGTTACGCGTTGCCACAACATCCACGCCGGTGCCGCACACGTTAGGCAGTACCACATCCCCGGTATGCACGGGGGCTTGCAGAGCCGCGGTATTCAGCGCAGCCATCACGGAAAACATCTTTTCCTTTGGCACCGCCTGCGCGGTTTTGACCGGGCAGCGCGGGTACAGCCCACCCGTAATGCGCACGGTGCTGGTAATGATGCGGGTGGGGTGGGTCAGTTCCTCTTTGCCGTATGCAGCGCCGTTGGGGCAGGCATTGCCGGTCACGGCATAGTCATTTGCGGTGTCCACCCGCAGATGGCACCCCTTGGGGCAGCAGATGCAGATCAACTCTTTTATTGTTTCTGTCATGATTGCGGCACCTCCTCCACAGCAACGATCAGCGGGCCGTCCGCTTTTTGCAGCAGAGCTTTGGGCAGCGTAATGTGCTCCATCTCCCCCGGTGCCAAGCGTTCCCGCTTAAAGGCGGCAATTTTGTTTGGTCCGCAGCGCACCGTTATGGTGCTGGGCCCATAATTGCGCCGCACACGGAACGATACGCTCACGCTTTTCTGCACGCCGTCCAGCCGGATATGCTGCGGCACGGTGTAGCCAATGCCCTCCCCCGCTGCCAGCGGCAGAACGGTTTCGGTTTCTATCTCGCCATTTTGTACATAGGCTGCCGCGGCTGCACCGGCGGTTTCGCTTTCGCCGGAAACAAAATCCACCAGATCGTGCACATGCACCACGTTGCCGCAGGCAAATACACCGGGGATCTCGGTTTCCATATTTTCATATACCACGGCCCCCTTGGTGTGGGGGTCCATGGCAATACCTGCCTGGCGGGTCAACTCGTTTTCGGGGATCAAGCCCACACTGAGCAGGATGGTATCCACATCAAACTCCATCTCGGTTCCAGGGATAGGGCGGCGGTTTTCATCCACCTTGGCAACGATGGCTTTTTCCACTCGCTTTTTGCCCTGAATTTCCACAATGGTGTGGGATAAGTACAGCGGAATATCAAAATCCTGCAAGCACTGCACAATGTTGCGGGTCAACCCGCCGGAATAAGGCATCACTTCCACGCAGGCGAGCACTTTGGCTCCCTCCAGCGTCATACGGCGCGCCATGATCAGGCCGATATCGCCGCTGCCCAAAATCAATACCCGTCTGCCCACCAGGTAGCCTTCCATATTTACATAGCGCTGGGCTGCACCGGCGGTATAAATTCCCGCCGGGCGGGTGCCGGGGGTGCCGATGGCCCCGCGGGTGCGCTCGCGGCAGCCCATGCACAGGATAATGCTTTTGGCCTGAATGATCTGGTAGCCCTTGCTGCGGCTGACGCAGTGTACCTGCTTATCGGGGGTCACTTCCAGCACCATGGTGCCCAGTTCCACCCGCACGCCGGTTGTGCGCAGCATCTCGATATAGCGCCCAGCGTATTCCGGGCCGGTAAGCTGCTGGCCAAACCGATGCAGGCCAAACCCGTTGTGGATGCACTGGTTCAAAATACCGCCCAACTCTGCATCGCGTTCCAAAATCAAAATATCGCGCAGGCCATGCTGCCACGCACTGTACGCCGCCGCCAGACCCGCCGGGCCGCCGCCGATGATAACAAGTTCAACCATGGTTGCACCCCCTTCCGGTTTTGGTTTCACACAGCAGCACATTGGTGCCGACTTTGTCCTGCAATACATCCAACGGGTCAATGCCTCGTGTTTTGCTGATCAGTTCCAGCACGCGCGGCCCGCAAAAGCCGCCCTGACAGCGGCCCATGCCCGCGTTGCACCGCCGCTTTACGCCATCAATGCTCACGGCTGGGATCTCGCTCTGCAAGGCATCCAGAATCTCGCCCTCGGTGATCGTCTCACACCGGCAGATCACGCGGCCATAGGCGGGATTTTTTGCAATCAGCTCCGCCTTTTGCTCCGGCGGCAGCTCCTTGAACCGCACGCGGGTACGGCCATCCTTATAATCCGTCTTTGGCTCCGGCAGGTCGTTGTGGGCTGCCAGAATTTTAGTTACCTCTTTTGCCACAGCCGGTGCACTGGAAAGCCCCGGCGATTTCATGCCCGCCAGGTCAATAAAGCCCGGCGCGCCGTCCGCTTCGCCGATCACGAAGTCCCCGGTATCCACGTTGGCGCGCACACCGGCAAAGTTGCGGATGGACTCGCCAAAGCGGATCCCCGGCACACTGTGCCTGGCCGTTGCCGCCACAAAGGCAAGGCCGTCTGCCGTGCAGGCGGTATCATCCCCCGCTACCGGCTGGGCGTTCGGCCCCACCAGCAGGTTGCCGTGTACGGTGGGCGTTACCAGCACCCCTTTGCCGTTCTCGTTCGGGCACTGGAAGATCACATGGTTCACGCGGTTGCCTTCGCTTTTGTCCAGCAGATAGTATTCCCCGCGGGTAGGTTCCAGCGTAAAGGTGTGCGGCGCGGCCATCTCATGGATGGCCTGGGCGTTCAGTCCCGCCGCATTGACCACATAGCGGGCCGCAAAGCTGCCGTTTGGCGTGGTCAGCTGCCAGCCGCCGTCAATCTTTTCAATGTTGGTTACAGGAGTGCTGCGGTACAGCTCCACCCCGTTGCGCACCGCCACCTCCGCCATGGCCAGCGCAAACTCCCACGGACTGACGATGGCTGCGCTGGGGGCAAACAGCGCCCCGGCCACTGTAGGGGCAAGCTGCGGCTCCATCGCCAGGGTTTCCTCCGCTGTCAGCAGCCGGATGCCCGGCACGCCGTTTGCCACGCCGTTCGCGTACAGCTTTTGCAGGTGGGGCAGCTCTGCCTGGCTCAGCGCCAGCACCAGGCTGCCGCACTGGCGGTAGGGCACATCCAGCCGGGCGCAGATTTCCTTTGCCAGCGCCACGCCCTGCACATTCAGGCGGGCCATTTGGGTGCCCGGTTCCGGGTCATACCCGGCGTGCAGGATGGCGCTGTTTGCCTTCGTTGTTGCATCCGCCACATCGTTTTCTGCTTCCAGCACTGCCACATGCAGCGGATAGTGTGACAGTTCATACGCTGCAGCTGCACCAACCACACCACAGCCAATGATTGCTACATCCAGCATAACTACCTCCCAGTTGTATTGGTCATTCAGGATGCAAAAATCCATCCTGTCAACATGGTTTCCGTTGGTTTAATCATAGCGTTAAATGCACAAAAAATCAAGTTCGAGTTGATTTATTTTGCACATTTCGTCGCCATTGTGTAGACAGCGGAATAGAGGTCCGCTGCTTTGTTTGCTGCTGCCTTTCTATGCAAAAAGCTGCCGCACCTGGCTTTCCCGGTGCAGCAGCTTTTTTTGATATTTTGGCAACGCAGATGCCGTGCCGCAGCTGCCGGAGCGGTGCTTAAGCCGCAAGGCGGGAATTGTGCGGTGTTGCCTCAGCTCACGGCACTGGTAGCGGGCGTACAGAGCATCAAAATCCGTCGGCAGCTGGGCAGGCTTGCGGCCTTTATACTGCTAAAAAAAATCGCTCATAAATTCAACGTTTTCACGTTAAATTCATGAGCGGTTTTGGTTGGGCCGGCCGGATTTGGCAAGCCGCGCCCTAAAAACAGTCCGCTGGACTGTTTTTACCCGGCGGGACGTGGGACGCCGGGCACGGGCTGTTCAAATTCGGCCTATGTTCTCCCGCCGCCGTTTATTACAAATAAAAAGATGCAACCCCCTGCGAGGTTGCATCTTGGTTGGGCCGGCCGGATTTGAACCGACGCAATGGAGGAGTCAAAGTCCTCTGCCTTACCGCTTGGCGACGGCCCAGCAAAAGAAAAGACCGCGCAGCATAATCACTGTGCGGTCTTTGGTGGGGTGCCTAGAGAGATTCGAACTCTCGGCCTCCAGAGCCACAATCTGGCGCGCTAACCAACTGCGCCATAGGCACCATAGAATGCGCCCGAAGGGACTTGAACCCCTGGCCCACTGCTTAGAAGGCAGTTGCTCTATCCACCTGAGCTACGGGCGCGCACGGGTCAGTTCCTGTTGTCTGGGAACATGCTGCGAGAATTATAATATCACATGGGGCGCATTGTGTCAATAGTAAAGTTCAATTTTTTTGAACTTTTTTATTTGTGTTTTTATCGGGGCTTTCTGCCCGGCTTTTAATAGATTCCTGCCGGGGCCTGGGTGTTTACGAAATACAGTTCGTACCACAAAATAAAGGAATAGAAGCTCCAAATCTTGGTCATGTTCTTGGCCTTGCCCGCCTTATGATCATCCAGCAGGCGCATGATTTCGTCCACATTAAAGAACTTTTCGGCAACGGGGCCAGTGAACTTTTCCTTTACCATATTATAGTACTTATCTTCCCGCAGCCAGTCGTTCAGCGGCACGGGGAAGCCCAGCTTTTTGCGATGGGCAACGCTTTCCGGCAGCTGCTTCATGGCGGCACCGCGCAGAGCGATCTTGGTAGACTCTTTGCCGGAGCGGTATTTCTGCGGGATGGACAGTGCCACATCCAGCATGTTGCGGTCCAGGAAAGGCACGCGCAGTTCCAGGCTGTTGGCCATGCTCATGCGGTCGGCTTTCAGCAGGATATCATACAGCATCCAGGTGTGCATATCCACCCACTGCAGCTGGGTGGGTTCATCCAGACCCTGCACTTTATCAAAATAAGGCTTAAAGAACTGTTCCGGGCGGGGGCTGTGGTAGTTCTTTTTCAGGCAGCGGTCACGTTCAGCCGGGTCCAGGAAAACATAGTTGGCGCGCATATAGCGCTGCCAGGGTTCTTCTGCACCGCGCACCAGGAAGTGCTTGCCCTTAAAGTCCGGCAGTTTGGATGCCACTGCGCCTGCGGCCTTACGCAGCGCTTTGGGCACCTTATGCTCGTAATCCATAAAGTGAACCGCCTGGCAGTACATGGGGTAGCCGCCAAACAGTTCATCAGCACCTTCGCCGGAAAGCACGACCTTGACGTACTTGCGGGCGTTCTGGGCCAAAAAGTAAAGCGGAACTTCCGCCGGGTTGGGCATGGGTTCATCCAGGTACCACTGGATCAGGCGGTTGGCTTCAAAGAACTGTTCGGCATCCACCTTATTGGCAATGCTGGGCACACCGATTTCCTTACTGAACTCCTGGGCATACGGCAGCTCGGAGTATTTTTCCTCCGCATAGCCGACCGAGAAGCTCTTGACATGCGGAGTACCCTTAGCAACCTCGTTGACCACAAAGCTGGAATCCACACCGGAAGAAAGGAAGCAGCCAACCTCAACATCGGCAATCTGGTGGGCGGCAACGCTTTCAGCAAAGGTATCGGTGATGATTTTTTCCCACTCTTCCAGGCTCTTGGAATCGTCCACATGGTACTTGATCTCATAGTAGCGTTCCACTGTCAGCTCGCCATTTTCCCAGGTGAACATACATCCGCTGGGCAGCTTGTAGACATTTTTGAACATGGTTTCCTCATTGGGGATATACTCAATGCTCAAATATTCCGGCAGGCGTTCCTCGTTTAGTTCCTTTTTGAAACCGGGATGAGCCAGAAAGCTTTTGATCTCGCTGCCAAACAGGAACAGACCATCCTGATTATAATAATAGAACGGTTTGATACCGAAGATATCCCGCGCACCAAACATGGTTTTGGTTTTCTGGTCCCAGATCACGAAGGTGAACATGCCGCGCAGTTTGCCGGGCAGCTGATTGCCCCACTGCTCATAGCCATGCAGCAGCACCTCGGTATCGGACCGGGTGGCAAAGGTATGGCCTGCGGCGATCAGTTCCTCGCGCAGGGTCTGGAAGTTATAGATCTCGCCGTTAAAAATGCAGACAAGACTGCCATCCTCATTGAACATGGGCTGCTTGCCGCCCTCCAGGTCAATGATGGAAAGGCGGCGGTGGCCCAGGGCTACCTGGTCGTCCACATAGTAGCCTTCGCCGTCCGGGCCGCGGTAGGTGATCAGGTCCGCCATTCCTTTTACAATGCGGCGGGCGGTTTCCGCTTTATGGTTGCGCTCAGCAAAGCCGGTAATGCCACACATAGGCGCTTTCCCCTCTCTATATTATAATGGTTTGTTTTGTTACAGGCTGGCGTTTCTATGATTGCCAAAAGGGCGGCGGGTGCACAATGTGCGCCCCTACGGGGGCCAGCGATTTTATTTATAGTGTGTGATAGCTTTTATTCTATCATCAATCCCGCAGGCCCTTATTGCCATAGTAGCGGGCGGTTTTGCGGTAGTAGTTCAGCTGGCTGCGAATGTACCAGAGCCAGCGCTTCAGGTTCCAGTCCTCTTTGCAGAACAGCTGGTGGGCACATTTGCCCTCTTTTTTCAGCTTATCCGCACGGGCCAGCAGATCCGGGTCCTTCAGGTATTTTTTGATCACGCCGTAGGGGGCAATCATCCACAGGCTCTTGGTATCGGCAATGGTCAGGCCAAGTTCCTTGTGCTCCAGCACATCCTCCACCAGCCACTTGGACAGGTTATACCCTGCCGCAGTGACAAAGTAGCTGGAACGGCCCTGACGGGGGTTCATCTCAAACATCTTGTACTCGCCGGTGCGGGCGTCGTACTTGATGTCCATATTGGCAAAGCCTTCCCACTGCATATCTTCCAAAAAGTTTTTCAGCTTTTCCAGCAGGGCAGCATCATTGTATTCGGGGTCAGACAAGATGGCCGCATAGTTGCCGATGCCTTCGGGGGTCTGCTCTTCCAGCAGGGGGCGGCCCAAAGCCATCAGCTTGACTTTGTGGTCCAGGCCGCAGTAGGCGTTCAGCACACGCATGCAGTTGTCATCGCCGGGGATATACTCCTGCAGAATCAATTCGTCCTGGTAGCTGCTGCCGTAAATGGCGGCGGTGATGGCGTCAAATTCTTCGCGGTTATTGGCAAGGAACACCTTTTTCTTGTGGGGGAAGGTGCAGTTCCAATACGCCGGGGAATTGCTCGCCTTGATGATAACGGGGAACGCAAACGGCAGTTCTATATTTTTATAGTTCTGCGCATTGCAGGTTGCCGTTTTGGGGTAGCTCAGGCCGTGTGCTTCGCAGGCACGGTAAAAGTTTTCCTTAATATCCAGGTCCAGCACGGTTTGCAGTTCCGGGCAGGCAAAGTGGTAATAGGGTTTCAGGGCATCGCGGTGGCGGCCCATCAACACGGTGTAACCGTCCGCGCAGGAAACCAGCACCAGCGGCTTGTCCGCATGGGCTTTTGCGTAATCGGTCAGCGTTTTTACAAACGTTTCATCGTTTTCCAAATCAGGTTCCAGCACGGCAATTTTTACAAGATTGGTGTTGGAAGTTGCAACCAGCGCGCCCTTGCAGATGGCCACGCTGCGCACGCCATACTGCTGGTAAAAGCTGCGTGCCATACCATAAACATTGGCATCGCTGCCAAGAAGTACCGGTAAAAAATCAGACATAATACCAAACCTTTCCCATTTTGGTTATCCTTTATTTTACCGCCATTGCCACCACATGTCAAACGGCAATATTGCCTGCTTTGGGGATGCGGGCACGGCGTTTTTTGTCTGCGCGGGCGAAAATTCCAGCAGCATTCGCCGCAAAATGCTTTTCTTTACGGCGCGAACCGTGTATAATAGGGCATATCGTACAAACAGTACCGGTTTCCGCCGGGGCAAGAAAGTAATAACCTGCGGTTTGTTTTTAGCTCCGCAGCCAGTTGAGGATTATAACCATGTGTGGAATTGTTGGCTTTGTCGGCGCACGCGCCGACATGCAGGAAATTTTGCAGGGCATGATGGATGCCATCGCCCACCGCGGCCCCGATGGCCAGGGCCAGTTTATTGAAGGCCCGGCAGCCCTTGGCCAGCGCCGCCTTTCCATCATTGACCTGGAGGGCGGCAAACAGCCCATGTTCAATGAGGACCAGAACCTCGCCGTCATCTTTAACGGCGAGATCTACAACTTCCAGGAGTTGACCGCCGAATTGATGCGCGCCGGGCACACCTTCGCCACCCGGTCCGACACCGAAGTTTTGCTGCACGGGTACGAGCAGTGGGGCAAGGAGATGCTGCAAAAGCTGCGCGGCATGTTCACTTTTGCCATCTGGGACCGCAAGAACGAAACGTTGTTCTGCGCGCGCGACCATTTTGGCATCAAGCCGTTCTATTATTACCAAAACGATGCCGGAGAGCTGCTGTTTGGCAGCGAGATCAAAAGCTTTTTGGCCCACCCCGGCTTCAAGAAAGAGCTGAACGAAGAGCAGCTGCCGCTGTATCTTTCCTACCAGTATTCCCCCGGGGAGGATACCTTCTTCAAGGGCGTCAAAAAGCTGATGCCCGCCCACTGGCTGGAATGGAAAGCCGGGCAGCTGACGGTGCAGCGCTACTGGCAGCCCAAGTTCGACCCCGATGATTCCCGCACACTGGAAGAGTGGGAGGATGAGATCAGCGCGGCGATGAAAGAGAGCGTGCAGGCACACAAGATCGCCGATGTTGAGGTTGGCAGCTTCCTTTCTTCCGGCGTGGATTCCAGCTACATGGCCGCGCTGGCCCATGTGGACAAAACATTCACCGTTGGCTTTGCCAACAAGCAGTATGACGAAACCGACTATGCACAGGAGTTTTCCAAGCACATCGGGGTCAAGAATTACGCTTACCGCATTACGCCGGAGGAATACTGGGCCAACCTGGGCAAGATCCAGTACCACATGGATGAGCCTCTGGCGGATGCCGCTTCGGTCGCGCTGTACTTTGTCAACCGCGAAGCATCCAAGCAGGTCAAGGTCTGCCTGTCCGGCGAGGGCGCCGATGAATTTTTCGGCGGGTACAACATTTATAAAGAGCCGTTTACCGTAACCTGGTATGACAAGATTCCCCTGCCCATCCGCCGGGCCATCGGCGCGGTGGCGGACCTGCTGCCGCCGGTGCATGGCATCAACTTTTTGGTGCGCCGCGGCAAGCCGCTGGCGGAGCGTTACATCGGCAACACCAACCTGATGGATGAGCACCGCAAGAAAAAGCTGCTGAAAAACTACCGCCCCGGCAAGCTGCCCACCGACCTTTCTCGCCCGTACTTTGAGCTTTCCAAAGGGCAGGACGCTGTGACCCAGATGGAAACCTGCGACCTGAACCTGTGGATGGTGGGCGATATTCTGCTGAAAGCCGACAAGATGAGCATGGCCAACAGCCTGGAGCTGCGCGTGCCGTTCCTGGACCGCAAAGTATTTGAACTGGCAAGTCATATTCCGACCAAGTGCAAGGTGAACGCCAACCAGACCAAGATTGCGATGCGCGGTGCGGCAGAAAAAACCATTCCCGCCAAAACGGCAGACAAAAAGAAGCTCGGCTTCCCTGTTCCGGTACGCGCCTGGCTGCGGGATGAGCAGTATGCGGGCGTTGTGCGCAAGGCATTTAACACCCCCGCCGCGGAGCAGTTTTTCCGCACAAAAGAGCTGAATGCCATGCTGGACCAGCATATTTCCGGCAAGCGGGATAACTGGCGGCAGATCTGGTGCATTTTTATGTTCTTAGTCTGGTACGATGAATACTTTGTAAAACGCTGAGGTGATAACAACATGCTGTTAAAACAACTGCTGAAAAATCTGGACTATACACTTGTTCAGGGCTGCCTGAATACCGAAGTGACTGACATTTACTATGATTCCCGCAAGGTAACGCCGGGCGGTCTGTTTGTCTGCATCGTCGGCACCCAGCGGGACAGCCATGATTACGCCGCGGACGTTGCCGCCAAAGGCGCCGCCGTGCTGGCCATCCAGCACGACCTGCCCGCCGAGGTGCTGGCCGCTTTGCCGGATGTGACTGTGGTCAAGTTCGAGAACACCCGTTACGCCATGGCGCTGCTTTCCACCGCCTATTTTGGCCGTCCCGCGCTGGAAATGACGATGGTTGGCGTGACCGGCACCAAGGGCAAAACCACCACCACCCACATGATCAAGGCTGTGCTGGAAGCCGCAGGTCACAAGGTCGGCATGGTCGGCACCAACGGCGTGTATTACCCCGGCCACCACTATGACCTGAACAACACCACCCCCGAGAGCTATCAGCTGCAAAAGATCCTGCGCCAGCTGGCGGATGCGGGGTGCGATGCCTGCGTGATGGAAGTTTCCAGCCAGGGCATTATGATGGACCGCGTGGCGGGCATCCATTATAAAGTGGGCGTGTTCACCAACCTGTACCCGGACCACATCGGCCCCGGCGAACATTCCAGCTTTGAGGAATACCGCAGCTGGAAAGGCAAGCTGTTCCAGCGCTGCGATGTCGGCGTGGTAAACGCCGATGACCCCAACACCGAAGCATTGCTGGAAGGCCACACCTGCAAGCTGGTTACCTATGGCATCCACGCCCCCAAGGTAGATTACCGTGCCAGCGAGCAGTACCGCCTGCTGCGCAACAAGGAAATGCTGGGCGTTGAGTTCACCCTGACCGAGCCGGACGGCCACACACTGGATGTGCAGGTGGGCATGCCGGGGCTGTTCAGTATTTACAACGCCCTGGCCACCATCGGCGTGGGCAAGGTGCTGGGCCTTGCGGATGCCCCCATCCATGAGGGACTGAAAAAGGCTTTGGTCAAGGGCCGTGTGGAGCTGGTGCCCATCAGCCACAAGTTCACCATCCTGATCGACTATGCCCACAACGAAGCCGCCACCGAAAGCCTGATTGAAACCCTGCGGGAGTACAACCCCAACCGCCTGGTCGTGGTGTTCGGCTGCGGCGGCAACCGCAGCAAGCTGCGCCGTTACGGCATGGGCGAAGTGTGCGCCAAGTTGGCGGATTTCAGCATCCTGACCGAAGACAACAACCGCTTTGAAAAAGTGGAAGATATTATCGCGGACATCAAAACCGGCATGGCCAAGGGCAACCCGGACGCCAAGTATGTGGAAATTCCCGACCGACTGGATGCCCTGCATTACGCCATTGACCACGCGCAGGAGGGCGACCTGATTGCCGTAATTGGCAAAGGCCACGAAGCCTACCGTGACCGCGAGGGTGTTAAAACGCCGTTTTTGGAGCGCGAGCTGATTGAAGAGTACGCCGCTGAAACTGGGGTAGAGATAATGTCGGGTTGCGGTACCCGCATCGTGCTTCGGGGGCAAAAGCCCCTCGCACTCTGCGACCGCTGCCCCTGCTTCGGTTCGCTGTTTCCGCCACTAGCGGCGCTCACCTTTGCAGCATCCAGTATTATCTGCGCTTTTGCCTTAGCATCTGCCGCACCTCGCTCGCCGTATCGGCACTTAGAATTATGCGGTATTGCCTATACACAAAATTCAAACCGAACCAATGCGGAAAGGAGGCCGGTTTGATGACCACACAACCACCTGACCGGCTTTTCCGCCCGGTCAGCTCAGCAGCACAGGCCAAGGGCGAGCGCGTGTTCTGCACTGCCGTGGCGCTGCTGCTGGTTTTATCGGAGGTATTCAGCTCCAACATTCAAAACACACTGCCCACATTCAGCCATGTGTGCCGCATCGCCTTAACCGTTACGGCGGCGGTGCTGCTGGTTGCCAAAAGCCTGCTGCTGACCCAGTGGCAGACCAAACAACAGGCGCTGACGGCTGCCGCGTTGGCCGCTTTTGCGGTGTTTACCACCGCATACGGGCACGACCAATGGTTTTTGTTTGCCGTTTTGCTTGGCATTGGTGCCAAGGATGTTGATTTGCGCCGGGTGCTGCAGGTCTACCTTGCCGCAGCGGCTGGCGGGCTGCTGGCGGTGCAGCTGCTGCACGCCGCAACGCCGCTGGTGCCCTACCTGTACTACTGCCGCAACTGGGATTACGGCTATGGCCATTACAACGGGTACGGTGCCCGGCTGGCCGGTGTATTTTTTGCCTGGGGCTGGCTGCGTTGGCCGCGCCTGCGCTGGTGGGACTGGGGCGGCCTGGCTGCCCTAGCAGCCTACACGCTGCTGGTGCCCGGCTGCCGCGGGGCAGGCATTGCCATGGTACTGCTGCTGGTTTTGTTTTTGCTGCAGCGTGCCTTGCCCGCCTTTTTTGAAAGCCGCATCTGGCACGGCATGGCCCTGGCTGCCGCACCGCTGGCGCTGGGGTTCAGCCTGTTGGCCGGGCGGCTGTTTGACCCGGATCATCCCACCGCCACCCCGCTGCTGGACAAACTGAACGGCCTGCTTTCCGGCCGGTTCGAGATCTGGCACCATGTGTTCTGGGGGTATCCCCTCTACCACCCGGAGCAGGACGGGGTGCCCGGCTGGTACCATGATGCCATGCCCAAGGCCGTTACCCTTTTGGGTGGCCTTGCCACTGATGGAGACGAGCACCACGCCATTGATAACTCTTTCCTTGCCATCCCGATGAACAAGGGTGTGCTGGGGGCCGTGGTGATTGAGGTCATCTTCCTGCTGTTGATGTGGCGGCTGTGCCAAAACCGCTGCACGGGCGAAACTTTGTTTTTGACGGTGATCCTGGTTTACTTTTTGATGGAAAACAAATGCTTTTTGTTCTCCGCCGACCCCTTCATTCTGCTGCTGCCCGCAGCGCTGTTTCCCGCAAAGGGCAAGCCTCTGCCGGTCGTCTGTCCGCCGGTAACACGAGGGTGTATCTGAAAAGAATAGAAAATCTGCCTGAACCTGTTTGCAGTGTGCAAACGATCCAGGCAGTTTTATTTTTATCCAATTTGCTTTTTGTCAAAAGCGGGCTTATCTCACAGCTCGCTGAGGATATTGCCGTCAATGGAGATGGTGATGACCTGCCACGGGATGAACTTGCCGCTGTTCTGCAAGGCCACCTTGGCGGCGCGTTCCAGCCCGCCGCAGCAGGGCACTTCCATCCGCACTACTGTCACGCTCTGGATGTTATTTTCGCGGATGATCTGGGTCAGCTTTTCGCTGTAATCCACATCGTCCAGCTTGGGGCAGCCCACCAGCGTGATATGGCCGCGGATGAATTTTTGATGGAAGTTGGCGTAAGCATAGGCCGTGCAGTCCGCTGCAATCAGCAGTTTGGCCCCATCAAAGTAGGGGGCGTTGACCGGAACCAGTTTGATCTGCACCGGCCATTGGGAAAGCTGAGACCGCAACACCGGCATGTCCTCCCCTGCCGGTTCCGGCTTATGCTGCATCTGGCGCATCTGGCTGCCGGGGCAGCCGTGGTGCATCTGCGGCGCAGGCTGGTGGAACACGCTGCGGGCCGCGCTGCCGGGGCAGCCGCCCAGCGGCTTTTGGGCGGCTGCGGCTTTCTGACGCTTGTTTTCCTCCACAGCCTTTTCATCATAAGCGGCGGCTTCGCGCTCCACAAAGGTGATAGCGCCGGTGGGGCAATGGGGCAGGCAGTCGCCGAAGCCATCGCAGTAGTCATCCCGCATCAGTTTGGCCTTGCCGTTGACCATGGCGATAGCACCTTCGTGGCAGGCATTGGCACAGGCACCGCAGCCGTTGCATTTATCGGTATCGATCTGGATAATTTTGCGAATCATAGAGGGTGTTCCTTTCTCCGCGCCGTTCAATGCCGTGCATTGCTGTGCGGCGCGCTGCTCTTTTCTTTTTACTGTGCTTGTATTATAATGCCATCAGGCCAATAAATCTGTGGTTATAACCACAAAAAGCGAGGAATCCCATGGAAAAAACAGCCAGCACCCCCATCCAGCTTTTCCGTGGCATGACGGCGGACGAACTTGCCGCCCTGCGCGCCGCCCACTGCATCCGTGTGCAGCGTTATGACAAAAACGCTCTGATCTACCATGCGGGCCGTGTGGTACATGAGATCGGCATTGTGCAAAGCGGCAGCGTAAACGTAGAATCCAACGACCTGTGGGGCAACAAAAGCATTTTGAGCCATGTGGAAGCCGGGCAGGCGTTTGCCGAAACTTATGCCCTGTGCGGCGAGCCGCTGATGGTGGATGTGGCCACCGCGGAGCCGTGCGAAATTTTATGGCTGGATCTTGTACCCATGCTGCAGCAGCAAAACACTGCCGCCAGCTGGTACCCCAAGTTTTTGCACAACCTGTTACTGCTTTCTATGCAGAAAAACCTGGCGCTCTCCCAACGCATCCGGTGTACCACACCAAAAAGTGCGCGTGGGCGGCTGCTGACCTATCTTTCCGCGCAGGCAGTGCGGGCGGGCAGCACGCATTTTTCCATCCCGTTTGACCGCCAGCAGCTGGCGGACTACCTGAACCTGGACCGCAGCGCACTTTCCAAGGAGCTGGGCAAAATGCGGGACGATGGGCTGATCCGCTGCCGCAAAAACGAATTTGAGCTGTGCGGAACGGAATAACGCCCCCCTTATCCCCTATCCTTAAGGCAACACCGCACAATTCCCGCCTTGCGGCCTGCTTCGTCCAGCTTGTTGGCTTTCAACAGGCGGATCACTTCGGGGATATTAGTCTGGATGGGGCACCTCTGCTGGCAGCGCGGCTTTTTGCAGCCCAGACACTGGTTGGCTTCGTCCATGACATGTAGTGCCATTGTTTTTCCTCATTTCGCAACGATTTTGCGTGTTAAAAGTGCAACAAAATTTCAACTCAGCACACTTTTTATCCATAAATATATTATAATAGCACTACATGCGCCGTGTACGCAAGCCCCATGGGCTGTATTTTGTACCGGCAAAGTAACGAAAAATCAACCGCTTTGCTGTGCATATCAGCAGCAATTTGCAGTTTTTGGTCTTGCCCCGCCAAACCCGCAAGGCTGGTGCCCGCCGGAATTTTTGCGTGCTTTAACAGCGGCAGCGCGCTGCGCTTTGCCCCCAGCACCAACAGGTACGGCGGCAGCGCGGGCAGGCCCGCAGCGGGCACATCCAGCACAGCATCCAGTACCAGTCGCCGCAGGCGGGCCGTGGGGTAGCGCTTGGTTTTCAGGCGGTCATACAGATCATTTACCGTTTCTGCTTCGCGGGCTGCGGCATACAGGCGGTTTTCCAGCCCTTCGCCCGCGCCGCGTAAGGTACTCAGCTGCTCCGGCGTTTTGGTGCGCAGCAAAGTCAGCACTGCGGTGCTGAACTTTTCCGGGTCCGCCAGCTGACCTTGTTCCGCGGCCTGGCGGTACAGCTCCATGGCTGTCTGCGGCACAAAGGGGCTGGCAGCCTTGATTCCTTGCGTATGCACCACCTGCCGGATATGGGAAGCCGAAGCCAGTGCCTGCCCCTGCACCTGGCCGGTCTGGGCGGTGCCATGGGCTGCGCCCAGACGCGGCAGGGGCAGCAACTGCATGGCTGCCCCCTGCCGCAGAATGGCCTTGCAGTATTCGATCCCCAAAATGTTGTTGGGCGTTTGCAGCAAATCCGCAGCACCGGGGCACAATGTTTCGGCGGCTGCGGCACGGGCGGCGGCAAAGGGCAGGCCGCTTTCCAGCTGGCTGCGCAGCGCCGCCGGGAACGCCGCACTGCACAGCGCGGCAGCCGCTGCCTGCAAGGGGGCGGGCTCCGGGGTTTCGGCACCGAACGCAAGGGTATCGCACCCCAGCGCGGCCAGCAGATGTACCCCGGCAGCGGCAAACTGTTCTGCGCTGGCGTTGGCATAGGGCGCAGGCAGCGCCACCACCAGGTCCGCCCCGGCAGCCAGCGCTGCGCGCACCCGCACAGCTTCCGGCAGGATGGGTACCCCACCGCGCTGCACAACGCCGGTGCTCATGCACACCGCGATGGTACTGGCCCCCCGCTGCCGCAGCATGCGCAGCTGCAATGCGTGGCCGCTGTGGAACGGGTCATACTCTGCAATGATGCCGACAAAATTCATATCGTCTACCCCTGATTCTTCGCAAATTCTGTTCGCTTGTGCCGAAAAGAGCCTTGCAATGTTTTCTGCTTCATTATATAATAAATTTGTCTGATACAAAAGGGCCAATACAAAAACCGGGTCCCGCCCGGCATGGTTCTTAAATTTTGAAGGAGGACAAATCCAATGAAGATCCTTGTTATCAACTGTGGTTCTTCCAGCCTGAAATATCAGCTCATTGATATGCAAGGCGAGAAGGTGCTGTGCAAGGGCCTGTGCGAGCGCATTGGCATGGAAAGCAGCATGATTACCCATGAAGCCAACGGCAATAAAGCCACCACCCCGGCCATCTTCCCCACCCACACCGAAGCATTTGCTGAGGTCGTGAAGAAGATGACCACCGGCGATGGCAAGGTCATTGATGATGTCAGCGAGATCAACGCCATCGGCCACCGCGTGGTCCACGGCGGCGAAAAGTTCCAGGCCAGCTGCCTGATCACCCCCGAAGTGATCGAGACCCTGCGCGAGCTGAGCCCCCTGGCCCCGCTGCACAACCCTGCCGGCATCCTGGGTATCGAGGCCGCCAAAAAGGTCTTTGGCGATATCCCCAATGTTGCCGTGTTTGATACCGCTTTCCATTCCACCATGCCGCCGAAGGCTTTCATGTACGCCATCCCGTATGAATATTACGAGAAGTACGGCGTGCGCCGTTACGGCTTCCACGGCACCAGCCACAAGTACGTCAGCTACCGCGCTGCCGAATATCTGGAAGAGCCCATCGACCGCCTGAAGCTGATCACCTGCCATCTGGGCAATGGTTCTTCCATTGCTGCAGTTGACCAGGGCAAGGTTGTGGATACCTCTATGGGCATGACCCCGCTGGCCGGCCTGATGATGGGCACCCGCTGCGGCGATATCGACCCTTCTGTGGTCAACTACCTGAAGTACACCCTGAACATCACCGGCCACCAGCTGGACGAGATTCTGAACAAGAAGTCCGGCCTGCTGGGTGTCTCCGGCGTTTCCAGCGACAAGCGTGACGTTGAGGCAGCAGCCGCCGCCGGCAACCCGCGCGCACAGCTGGCCAGCGATATGCTGAACTACCAGATCAAGAAGACCATCGGCAGCTACATTGCCGCTATGGGCGGTGTTGACGCCATCGTGTTCACCGGCGGTATCGGCGAGCATGACGCTGACTCCCGCGCCAAGATCTGCCACCACATGGATTGGCTGGGCATCCGCGTGGATACCGACAAGAACGCCAACGCCCACAAGCAGAACAAAGATGTTGTGGAAATCACCGCTTGGGGTGCCAAGGTTCGCACCCTGGTCATCGAGACCAACGAAGAGCTGATGATTGCCCGCGACACCAAGGAAGTTCTGGGCAACGAAGGCTTGCTGTAATTGCACCTATATTCCAGCTCAAGCGCCTAAAACTGAACTAAGCTAAAAAATCCGCTCCTTTTGCAAAAAAGGGGCGGATTTTTTGGTTAATTAAGAAAGAAAAAATAATAAAGAATAATTGTGGTGGACCGCGGCGCGGGCGTGCCGCTCAGAATTTTTTTGGGTGCGGGATAGTGGAACAAGATTGGTGGGCTTTTATCGTGCACTGTAGGGAACGGTCTTGACCGTTCCGGAGCCCTGCTTATCTGTTATCATGGGATTTATGACCAGGCTCCTTCCGGGGCGTCGGGGACGCCGCCCCCTACAAACAATTTGTTGGTTCATCTTATATTTTTAATGTACAGTTCCGACCATGGCCCCGGCGCGGTCGGGTGACCCCGCCCTACAGAAAGGCAGAGCATATCACACTTTCTATTGCTGGCAGTACGGCAGGGCGCAGGGGCCGTTTGCTCTTACCGTATCCCCTGCAAAATCTCCACCACTTCCGCTTTATCCTGCCAGTGGTGTACCGATGCCACATAGTAGCTGTCCCCTGCTGTCCATGCCACCACACTGCAATCCTCAATCTGCTCCGCAGTCAAATCAGCAATGTCATCCACAATCATGATTTGTTGTTCTATGTTCGCTTTATCTTCCTCGGTAATGGCATCATCCGACCCGCGGCCCTGAATGTTGACTTTGTTTTCCAGCGGCATTTGGGCAATGCCCAGCACCTGGTGTTCTTTGCTCTGCTTGCCGTTATCGATCAGGCAGGAGTACGCGCCGTATTCCTGATAGGTGCTGTCATCCCATGTCACGGTGCAGCCATCCGGCAGCCAGGTCAGCTGCATTTGTTCCATGGGGATGCTGTTCTGCGGTGCTTCCTGCACGGCAAGGTATGCCCGGCTGCCCTCCAGGATCACGGCAACTCTTGGCCAAAAGGCATAGGCGGTTGTTGCCAGCACTGCGCAGACGGCAGCGATGATGACCGTTTTCAGCGGCCGCCGGGGTGTGCGGCGCACCTGCGGCACAAATGGCATTGGCACATTGGCTGGTTCCAGCTGTTCCAGCGCCGCCAGATCCGCGCGTTGCTGGGCGGCGCACGCCTGCACCAGCAGTTCATCCAATGGTTCTTTCATAAGGTCAGGCCCTCCTGTTCCAGTAATTGTTTCAGCTTTTGCCGGGCGCGGCGGCTGCGCTGGCGCACCGTAGCGGCGTGCAGCCCCAGTGCTGCCGCAATTTGTGCCCCGGTCATGCCCTGCCCGTATTGCAGCTGCAAGATGGCGCGGTCGGTTTCTTCCAGTGCCTGCATTGCCGCCAGCAGGCAGCGCACGGCCTCGCTGCGTTCCAGCTTTTCCTGCGGCAGCGGGCCAGCATCCGGCAGGGTGGCAAATACTGCATCTTCCGCCGGTTCGGCCCGCCGGCTCCGCCGCATGTTCAGGGCCGTATGGCGCACCGTGACCAGCAGCAAATGGCGCAGCTTTTCCGCATCGGTCGTATCGGGCCGTGCCCGGTTCAGCCGCAGCCAGCTTTCCTGCACAGCATCCTGCGCCAGATGGCTGTCCTGCAAAATTTTATTTGCCAATGTACACAGGCGGCCATAATCCTGCACCAATGCCTGCTGCAAGGTATCTGCCGAGAACATTCTCTTCTCCCTCCTTTTTCCTTTATTCAGAAAGGCCTTTCACTTCACCTTTGCAGCATCCAGTATTATCTGCGCTTTTGGCTTGGCATCTGCCGCACCTCGCTCGCCGTATCGGCACTTAGAATTATGCGGTATTGCCCTAACTTTAGCAACACAAAAGCCTGCGGCGGATTGCATGCGCAGTTCCACCACAGGCTGTATATTTTTATGTTACAGGCTGGAATAGCCAAAGCTGTTGACCAGTGCGTCAATGCGCTTGCCCTGTTTGCACCACGGGCAGTCGCGGGAATCATAGCTCTGGTAATCGCCAAGGTCGTTGGGGTTAAAGATGGAAGTAACGGGGTAGCCTGCGCACTCTGTCTGGGTGGCAAAGATTGCGCCAATGCCAACTACCTGGCCGCCGTAATAATTGATCGCTTCCACAGCCGCCTGCGCGGTATAACCGGTGGTAACGGATGCTGCCAGGATCAGCACATGTTTGCCCGCGATCATGGGAGAGGTATTTTCGCGGAACAGCAACTGGCTGCCGGTGGTGTGTTCCGGCGTGACCACATAGATGGTCTGGTGGGCGTTCATGTTTACATAGCCGTCGCGGGTCAACTCGCTGGCCATGCAGGCGCCGATCACCTCGGTGCCGTCCAGGCAGAGGATGGTATCCACGATGGTGGTGTGGGTATAAGAGCTGACCAGTTCCAGTGCCACGGCGCGCGCTTCGGAAAGGCGGGTCTTTTGCATGGTAACGTCAATGTAATAATTGATATGGCTGTGGCTTGTGGCAAAGTGCCCCTTTGCCACGCGCAGTACAAGATCCTGTTTTTGGGTGGGTAATTTGACCATATTGATTGCCATGTGTCTCACTCCTGTTCTGTCATTTCAACCGATAAATCGCTCTCTTTCTTTTATTTTATTGTAAAACATCCCCATATGCAAGAGCTTTTTGGTGGCAATTCCCTACAAAATGCCGGGCTGCAATTTGGTTGAACTGCTATTTTTTGCGTTTTTGCTGTCTTGTTTTGCCGCTTTACACCCTACCCTGCCAATGGTATAATATTTAATATTATACTGGGGTAAAAGGGGGATCTGACGCCATGGGTTACAGGCTGGCGGAACAAAATGGGGAAAGTGTTGCCGTGCCGCGGCTGGTGTTCGCGCACCTGGCCCGCGCAGACGGCGATACCATCCGCGCCGCGTTGTATCTTTTGGGCGGCGGCGGAACCGACCCCCGCACCATGGCTCGGGATCTTGGCATGCCCAGCATTGAGGCCGCCAAGCGCGCCATGCAGTATTGGGCCGGTGCCGGGCTGCTGGTCAGTGACCGGGATGCGCCCCTGCCCAAAACCGAAATGCAGAAAGCTTCCGCCATCGACCTGACCACCCTGAACGACCCTTATGTTTCGGTCCTATGCGAGGAAGCGCAGACCGCATTCGGCAAGGCACTCAGCCGGACCGAGATGCAGCGGCTGGTCAGCCTGTATCTGAATGATGGCTGGCAGCCGGATGTTGTGCTGCTTTGCTGCGCCGAAGTTGCCCGCCAGGGCCGCCGCACCGTTGGCGCGCTGAGCCGCGAACTTTTGAAATGGCGGGATGCCGGGGTGGAAACCGGCGAGGACGCCGAACGTTACTTAAAGCAGCAGGCCCAGCGGGAAAGCTGGTGCATCGAGTCTGCCGCCCTGTTTGGCATCGCCCCTGCGCAGCTCAGCCGCTGGGAGCGCGGGGCCATTGCCCGCTGGCACGAGGACTGGCGTTTTGGCGCGGACATGATTGAGGAAGCCCTGCTGCGGGCGGACAATCACCGCACGGTGCGCTATGTGGACGGCATTCTGCGCTCCTGGTACGCGCAGGGACTAACCACGGTATCGGCGGTGCGCGGTCAGGGCCAGCTGGCGGGCAGCAACATTCTGACCACCGGGGCAAAGCCAGCCGCCCCCAAAACCGACTTGTTCCAGACCAACTGGAATGATGTTTTTGACGATGACACGGAGGGATAAGCCATGCGCACCAAAGATGAACTCTTCCGCGAAGCACTGCGCCACATTGCGGCCCGCCGCCAGCAGGCCGTAACAGCAGCCGAGCGTGACCGTGCCGCAGCGCTGGCTGCCCACCCGGAGCTGCGCGCCGCCGAGGACGCCCGCACCCACGCCGGGCTGACCCTGACGCTGGCTGCCGCCCGCGGCGCGGACCAGACCGCCGCAGCCGCAGCACTGAAAACGGCAGACGAGCGCTTGACAGCTGCTTATGCCACGCTGGGCCTTGGGCCGGAGGGTTTTGTTCCGCACTACACCTGCCCCACCTGCAAGGATACCGGCATGGTGAACGGCCGTCCCTGCACCTGCGTGGCCGAAGCAGCCCGCACCCTGCGGCGGGAGGAGATCAACGCCGCAAGCCCGCTGGCCCTGTGCAGCTTTGATACCTTCGAACTGGACCGCTACCCCGCCGAGCCGGAGCCGGAGCTGGGTGGCACCCCGCGGGACTACATGGGCAAAGTGCTGGCCTACTGCCAGCGGTACGCCAACAGCTTTACGCCGGAAAGCCGCGGCCTGATGTTTATTGGCAGTGCTGGGCTGGGAAAAACCCACATGGCACTTGCCATTGCAGACACAGTTTTGAACCGCGGGTTTGATGTGCTGTACACCAGCTCCGCCGCGCTGGCCGCTCAGCTGGGACGCGAACACTTTGACCGTGCCGCCGAAGACCCCTGGCTGGATGCCTGCAAGGAGGCCGACCTGCTGATTCTGGACGACCTGGGCACCGAGTACATCAGCCAGCTGACCATCAGCGTATTGTATGAGCTGATCAACACCCGTATGCTCTGCCACCGGCCCACCATTTACACTTCCAACATTGTGGATAGTTCCATTTTTGAAGCCCGCTACACCGAAAAAGTAGCCAGCCGCATTTTGGGCAGCTGCCAGATCTTCAAGTTTTTTGGCACCGACCAGCGCTTAAAGCGCGGCGGCAAGCGCTGACCCCCATACAGAAAGGTGGTCGGCATTGCTTCCATGAAAAAGCCCGCCGAGTTGGAAACGCTGGGTGTGGATGCAGTGATTGGGGATTATACGGATTTGGGGAAACTGGCAAACATTTTGGAAGTATAATTTTTTTAAGGCAATACCGCATAATTCTAAGTGCCGATACGGCGAGCGAGGTGCGGCAGATGCCAAGCCAAAAGCGCAGATAATACTGGATGCTGCAAAGG
>QWCV01000510.1_pt1 | contig 48273 bp, 40 predicted proteins | sample 1972621 | NCBI WGS metagenome assembly QWCV01 (sample SAMN09866699, study PRJNA288562) | Human gut metagenome isolate pre2_stool, whole genome shotgun sequencing... | isolation source: gut | host: Homo sapiens | place: USA: California | reverse complement strand
GATTATCATGAAAAAGCTCGTACCCCTGACCCTCGCCCTCGCCCTGGGCCTGACGGCCTGCGGCACCGCCGGCCAGAATCCGGCCCCGGCGGCCAGCCCAACTCCTGCGGGGGATGTCCAGGGCACGGAAACCCCGGCAAACACCGAGGGATTTCCCTTTACCCTGACCACCAAGGACGGCGCGGAGGTCACATTTACCCACGTGCCCGAGAAGGTCATCGCCGCCAACGGCAACGCGGGCGACCAGTTAATGGCCCTGGGGCTGGGGGATAAGATCATCGCCACCGCCTACACCAACTCCGACATCAACCCCAAGTGGGACGCGGAGTACAAGGCCATCCCCGAGGCGGCGGAGACCTACATCTCCCTGGAGACCGTTTTGAGCCTGGAGCCGGACTTCGTCTACGGCCGCTCCAGCTCGTTTACCGAGAAGTACAACACCGAGCATGACACCCTGACTAAGTACGGCATCATGTCCCTGTCCTCCATTGAGGGCTACACCGTGGGGGCCGATGTGGACGTGGTGTACCAGGACTTCTACAACCTGGGCCGCATCTTCCAGGTGGAGGACAAGGCCGAGGAGATCGTCAGCGGGATGAAGGGCAAGATCACCGCCGCCGAGGAGGCGGTGGCGGGCCAGGAGGCCACCCCGGTGTTCGTCTTTGACATGGCCCAGGAGGAGGGGGCCTATACCTGCGGCAACAACTTCACCTCCAAGCTCATCGAGCACGCGGGCGGCGTCAACATCTTCAACGATCTGGACACCACCTGGGCCACCGTGAGCTGGGAGACGGTGGTGGAGCGGGCCCCCGAGGTGATCGTCATCAACGATTACGGCGACACGACCCTGGAGGAGAAGATCGCCCAGCTCAAGGAGAACCCTGCCCTGGCCACGGTGCCCGCCATTCAGAACGACCGCATTATCTCCGTCAAGCTGTGCGAGGTGTTTGCCAGTTCCATGACGGGCGACACGGTGGAGAAGTTCGCCCGGGCCTTCCACCCAGACTGCTTCGCGTAAGAGGGCGGTATGAAGCAGTTTTGCAGGCTGGTGAAGGCCCACACCTTTCTGACCTGTCTGGTGCTGGCGGCGGCGCTCCTGGTGTCCATTGTCATCGGCATCGGCACCGGGCCGGTGGCCATTCCCTTTGCCGAGGTGTGGCGGGTGATGTTCCACCGGCTGGGCGGCCTGCTGACCGGCTCGGAGCTCCCCCTGGAGGGGGTGCGGGAGAGCACCCAGAACATCGTCTGGTTCCTGCGGGCCCCGCGGGTGCTGCTGGGGGCCCTGGTGGGGGCGGCCCTCACCCTTTCCGGCGTGGGGATGCAGGCATTCACCAAGAATCCGCTGGCCGAGCCCTATGTGCTGGGCATTTCCTCCGGCGCATCACTAGGCGCGGTACTGGCCATGCTGCTGGGGGTGTCCCTGCCTGTGCTGGGCCGCCTGTCGGTGTCCGCCGGCGCCTTTGCCGGGGCGCTGGTGTCCATCCTCCTGGTGTACCTTCTGGCCCGCACCCGAAATGCGGTGACGCCGATCCGGCTGATCCTGGTGGGAGTGGCGGTATCCGCCATGTTCCAGGCATTTACCAACTACATCGTCTATACCGCCCCGGACGACGCCGCCGTCCGGGAGGCCACCTTCTGGATGCTGGGAGGACTGGGCAGCGCGGAGTGGGCCGACGTGCCCCTGCTGGCCGGCCTGGTGCCTCCGGCCCTCCTGCTGATGCTGGCCCTGGCCAAGCCCCTCAACGCCATGATGATGGGGGATAGCTCCGCCGTCACCCTGGGAGTCAACCTGACGGTGGTGCGCAATGTGCTCATCGGCGTCACCGCCCTGCTGACCGCCTCCTCGGTGGCGGTCAGCGGCTGCATCGGCTTTGTGGGGCTGGTCATCCCCCACCTGGTTCGCTCGGTGGTGGGGCCGGATCACCGGAAGCTGGTTCCCCTGGCCGCTCTGTTCGGGGCCATCTTTCTCATCTGGGTGGACGTGGGAGCCCGGATCATCAAGCCGCCGGCGGAGATCCCCGTGGGAATCCTGACGGCGTTCCTGGGCGCGCCCCTGTTCCTGTGGATGATCAAGGTGCGCCGCTATGAATTCCAGTAGGGGGTCTGCGCCATGATAGAGGCAAAACAGGTCCGGTACGGCATCCGCAGCCGGGAGATCCTCCGGGGCGTGGATTTCCGGGTGGAGAAGGGGGAGTTCGTGGGGCTCATCGGCCCCAACGGCAGCGGCAAATCCACGTTCCTCAAAAACGTCTACAAGGTGCTCCGCCCCCAGGCGGGGGAGCTGACCCTCATGGGGGACGATCTGCTGGCCATGAGCAACCGGGAGATGGCCCAGCGGCTTGCCGTCATGGTACAGGAGCAGGAGGCCGCCTTCGACTTCACGGTGGAGGAGGTGGTCATGATGGGGCGGCAGGCCCGCAAGCGGCTGCTGGAGAGCGACAGCCGGGAGGACCGGGCGCTGGTAGGGGAGATCCTGGCGCGCACCGGGCTGGCCTCCCTGCGGGAGCAGGGGTTCTCCACCCTGTCCGGCGGGGAGAAGCAGCGGGTGCTTATCGCCCGGGCTCTGGCCCAGCAGACGGCGGTGCTGGTGCTGGACGAGCCGACCAACCACCTGGACATCAAGTACCAGCTCCAGCTCATGGAGCTGGTGCGGGGGAGCGGATGTACCGTAGTGGCCGCCATCCACGATCTCAATCTGGCCGCGGCCTACTGCCACCGGCTCTACGCATTGAAGGACGGGGTGATCGTGGGGGAGGGCGCGCCCAAAGAGCTCCTTACCCCCGCTTTTCTGCGGGAGGTGTATGAGGTGGAGGCGGAGGTGCTCACCGGACGGGACGGCTCCCTGCGGGTGTTCTTTTACCCGTCCCGCATATCATAAAAACGGCCCCCGGGCAGCGCCCGGGGGCCGTTTTATTCTGCCAGCCAGTCGAAAGCCAGGCGGGGGGTGCCGTCCTCCACATAGATGGTGCCGCAGGGGAGAAAGCCGTGCCTGGCGATCAGATGGCGCATGACGGCGTTGTTTTCGTGGGTGTCGATGCGCAGGTGGGACATGCGTCTCTTACAGAAGTCCATACAGGCGGTAAACAGGCCGTGAACCGTGCCGTCGCCGGCCACCCGGTGGATGGTGCCGTAGGGTGCGCCGGAGCGCCAGGCCCCCTCGATGACGCGGTAGTTGGGCTCATCCCCCAGGCGGAGGACAAAGGCCCCATGGATGACTCCGTCCTGGTCAAAGACGTACAGCTCACCCCGCTGCAGATCCGCCTCCAGATCCTCCGGGAGGGGGTAACGGTCGCTCCACTGGGTGGGGTTGCCGTGCTCGGCCATGAAGCGGCGGGCCACGCCGTAGACGGGACCCAGAGCGGGCAGATCGTCGGGCCGCGCCGGCCGGATCATAGGTGCCGCCTCTGCGGACCCCGCGCCCGGCCCATCGGCACTCAAGAGGGCTTCCAGATGGACCTTTTGCGGCCTCAGACCGCAGGATTCGTAAAATTTTATGGCGGAGGGATTGCAGCTCCATACATTGAGCGTCAGATTATAGCACCCGCTTTTCCGGGCGAATTCCGCCGCGTAGGCATAGAGGGCCCCGCCGATGTGCTGCCCCCGAAGCGCCTCGTCCACACACAGATCATCAATGTAAAGAGTTTTTACATCCGTCAGGATGTTGTGATTGACATACTGCTCAAATTGACAGAAGACGTAGCCCAGCACCCGCTCCCTGTCGTCCACGGCCACAAAAATGGGCGTATTTTCATCGTTTATTTTCTGACTCAACTGGGTATCCGTGTACTTTCTGCCCCCGGCCCGGAAGAGATCCGGTCGCCCGGTGTGATGCACCTGAGCCACCTGAGCCAAAAGTTCATGGATGCGGGGGATGTCTCTCTCCTCTGCTCTGCGAATAAGCATAGGTACCTCCTTCCTAACCGCCCCAGAGGCGCCCCGGCGGAGCGGGGACCTCTGTCCTGTGTTCAGGAGTAAATCATACCACGTTCCGCCCCGGCTGACAAGGCCGGAGCCCCGGCTGGTGGTCCTTTTCCCGAACGAACCGGCCCGGGATCGCAAAATTTTGATTGCCTTTAGGTGCAAAGTGCCGTATGATGGAGGCTGGTGATGCCTTTTGAAAAAATTGCTTCGGGTACTGGGGCGGCTGTTTCTGGCGCTCCTGTTTTTAGCCGCCGCTGCGCTGGTTACCCTGGGCCTGCTGCGCTGGCGGGGCCTGATCCTTCTGCCCGACGAAGCGGACCCCGACGAGTGGGAGGTCTTCGGCGTGGACGTGTCCTCCTACCAGGGGGAGGTGGACTGGCCCGTCCTGGCGGAGCAGGGGGTGGACTTTGCATTCATTAAGGCCACGGAGGGCTCCCTCCTCCAGGACAGGCGGTTTGCCGCCAACTGGGCTGGAGCGGCGGCGGCCGGAGTGCGGGCGGGAGCCTATCACTTCCTCAGCTATGACAGCCCCGGCGAGACCCAGGCGGACAATTTTATCGCTGCGGTTCCGGTGACCGAGGGGGCCTTGCCCCCGGTGGTGGATATCGAGTTCTACGGGGAATATCTGGACACGCCGCCGGAGAAAGAGCGGGTGCGGGCCATTCTGGACCCCCTGCTGGAGCGGCTGGAGGCCCACTACGGCGTCAAGCCCATCCTCTACGTGACCTACCGCTCTTACTACCGCTATATCGCTGGGGGCGGCTACGGGGACTACCCCATCTGGTGCTCCAGCCCCACGGTGTTCCCGCTGGTGCCCGGCTGGGACTTCTGGCAGTACTCCCACTCCGCCGAGCTGGAGGGCTACTACGGGACCCAGCGGCGCATTGATCTGAACATCTTCCGGGGTAGCCGGGCGGAATTTGAGCGGTTTGGATAGACCGGACGGGGGCAGGCGAGAAAAAACGCCTGTCCTCTTCTATTTCCGCCGGAATTCTGGTATAATAATAAACCAATGTATTTTGCGTGTGGGAGGTCGCTATGGACCGATTTGAGAGACTGGCGGGTGCCCTGCGGCGGATACCCGGCCTGGAGGTGCGGGAAAACGAGCCCATGAAGAGGCACACCACGTTCCGCATCGGCGGCCCGGCCCGGCTGATGGCGCTGCCCAGGAGCCGGAAGGAGGCCGCCGCCGCCGTGCAGGCCGCCACAGAGGCTGGAATCGCCCCTTTTTTCCTGGGAAACGGCAGCAATCTGCTGGTGGCCGACCACGGCTATGAGGGCTTTGTGCTCAAGGCGTGCGGCCTGGATCAGGTGCGGGAAGTCAACCACCGTCTGCGGGCGGAGAGCGGTATCACCCTGGCCCGGCTGGCCAACGCTGCCCTGGGCCGGGGGCTCACCGGCCTGGAGTTTGCCCACGGTATCCCCGGCACACTGGGCGGGGCCGTGGTGATGAACGCCGGGGCCTACGGCGGGGAGATGGTGCAGGTGCTCACCGCCGTCACCTACCTGGACGGGGCGGGGGAGGAGCACACCCTGCCCGCCGCCGCGTGCGCCCTGACCTACCGGCACAGCCGGTTCTCCGACCGCCCGGACTGGCTTGTCCTGGAGGCGGAGCTGGAGCTTCGGCCAGGAGATGGAGAGGCCATCCGGGCCCGCATGGACGAACTGGCCGCCAAGCGGCGGGAGAAGCAGCCCCTGGAGTGGCCCAGCGGGGGCAGTACCTTCAAGCGGCCGGAGGGCCACTTCGCCGCCGCGCTGATCGAGGGGTGCGGCCTCAAGGGCGTGGGGATCGGTGGAGCCCAGGTGTCGGAAAAGCATGCGGGCTTCGTGGTCAACCGGGGCGGCGCCACGGCGGACGATGTGCGGCGGCTGATGGCGCTGGTTCAGGAGACGGTGCTGCGGGAGACCGGCGTGGCGCTGGAGCCGGAGGTCCGGCTGCTGGGGTTCTGACGGGGCGCGGAAAAAGGAGATTGCAATGGAATTTATCATTATATCCGGCCTGTCCGGTGCGGGAAAGAGTAAGGTGGCCTCCTTTCTGGAGGATATCGGGTTCTACGTGGTGGACAACATGCCCGCCCCGCTGATGCCCAAATTTGCCGAGCTGTGCATGGCCGGGCCGGGCCGCTATGACCGGGTGGCCCTGGTCACCGATATCCGGGGCGGCCAGACCTTCGATGGGCTGTTTGACGCCCTCCACGAGCTGCACCGCATGGGCTGTGCGTATAAAATCCTCTTTGTGGAGGCCAGCGTAGAGACCATCATCAAGCGATACAAGGAGACCCGGCGGATGCACCCGCTGTCCTCGACCTCCCGCTCGCTGGACGAGGCGGTGCGGCAGGAGCGCACCGTCCTGGCCCCCGTCCGCCAGCGGGCGGAGTACATCATTGACACCTCGGCCCTCTCCACCGCCAAACTGCGGGGGGAGGTGCTGCGGCTGTTCGGGGATGGGGGGAGTACCCCGGCCATGAGTGTCAGCGTCATCTCCTTCGGCTTCAAGTACGGCATCCCCATCGAGGCCGACCTGGTGTTCGACGTGCGCTTTCTGCCCAACCCCTACTACATCGCCGAGCTGCGCCATCAGACCGGGCTGGACGAGGGGGTATACAGCTTTGTCTTTGGCTATCAGCAGACCAAGGACTTTATGGCCCACCTGGAGAGCCTCATCGGCTTCCTCCTGCCCCAGTATGTGGAGGAGGGAAAGGCGGCGCTGGTCATCGGCATCGGCTGCACCGGCGGGCAGCACCGCTCGGTGGCCATTACCAAGGCCCTGGCCGACTTCATCAAGCAGAAGGGCTATCAGGCCACGGAGAACCACCGGGACATGACGCGGGCGTAAGGAGGTGGACACTATGACGGAATGGAACGGCGGAGCGGGCCCCAGGATTGTGGCCATCGGAGGAGGCACCGGGCTGTCCACCATGCTGCGGGGGCTGAAAAGCCGCACCCGCAGCCTGACGGCCATCGTCACCGTGGCCGACGACGGCGGCGGCTCGGGCATGCTGCGGCAGGATCTGGGTATGCCCCCTCCGGGGGACATCCGCCACTGCATGGAGGCCCTGGCCAACGCCGAGCCGGTGATGCAGCAGCTTCTGACCTACCGATTCCCGGAGGGCTCGGGCAACCTGACGGGGCAGTCCTTCGGCAACCTGATCCTGGCCGCCCTCAACGGCATCTCCGACTCCTTCGACCAGGCGGTGGCCCGCATGAGCGAGGTGCTGGCCATCAGCGGCCGGGTGCTGCCTGTGACCAATGAGAACGTGGCGCTGGAGGCCACCTTCGAGAACGGCACCCGGGTGCTGGGGGAGTCCAAGATCAGCGCCTTCAAGAAGGAGCAGGACTGCCGCATTGAGAGCGTCCGCCTGCTGCCGGAGCACCCAAAGGCCCTGCCGGAGGCGGTGCGGGCCATCGGGGAGGCGGAGCTGATCCTCCTGGGCCCCGGCAGCCTTTACACCAGCGTCATCCCCAACCTGCTGGTGGACGGCATTGCCGACGCGGTGCGTACCTCCGACGCGCTGAAGATCTACATCTGCAACATCATGACCCAGGACGGGGAGACCGAGGGCATGACCGCCTCTGACCACGTAAAGGCCCTGCTCGACCACTCCGGGCCGGGGCTGGTGGATCTGTGCCTGTGCAACTCCGCGCCGGTGCGCCCCGGCCTGGTGGAGCGGTACAGGGAGGAGGACGCCGCCCCCATCGTGGTGGACCGGGCGGCCATCGAGGCCCTGGGGGTGGAGGCCGTCACCCGGCCCCTGGCCTCCGAGACCCTTAACTACGCCCGCCACTCCTTTACCCGCCTGGCCGACGCGGTGATGGAGCTTTACAACGAGCGGGCCGACACCAAGATTTTTTGAGAAAGGGAGGGGGCGCCATGTCGTTTTCTTCTGAGGTCAAGGCGGAGCTGTGCCGGACGGCCCTCTCCCGCCGCTGCTGCGCCCAGGCGGAGGCCTACGGAGTGCTGCTCTACTGCAACCAGTTCACCGCCTCACAGGTGCGCATCAGCACCGAGTCCACCGCCTTTGCCGCCCGGCTGCCCGCCCTGTTCCACAGGGCCTTTCAGCTCTCCTTTGACCGCACGCCGGAGGAGGGGGCGGCCAAGCAGATTTTCTCCATCACAGAGCCGGACAAGCTGTCCGCCCTCTGGTCGGCGTTCGGCCATGAGCCGGCGGGCACCCTGGCCCATCATATTAACTTTGCCGTGCTGGAGGAGGAGCACTGCCGCCTGGCCTTTTTTCGGGGGGCCTTTCTGGCGGGCGGCTCGGTGACCGACCCGGCCAAGCGCTACCACCTGGAGCTGTCCACCCCCCATCTGAGTGTCAGCCGGGAGCTGCGGGCCCTCCTGCTGGAGTGTGGCTTCACCCCCAAGGAGACCACCCGCAAGGCCAACTCCATCACCTACTTCAAGCAGAGCGAGGCCATTGAGGACTTTCTCACCGCCATCGGCGCGCCCCTGGCGGCCATGGAGATTATGAACGCCAAGGCGGAGAAGGACCTCCGGGGGAGCATCAACCGCCGGGTCAACTGCGACGCGGCCAATCTGGACAAGGCGGTGGACGCTGCCCAGGGGCAGATCGAGGCCATCTACAGGCTGGAGGAGCGCGGCATGCTGGAGGAGCTGCCCGACAAGCTCAAGGAGGCGGTGGATCTGCGGGTGGCCCACCCGGAGCTCACCCTGGCCCAGCTTGCGGAGCTGTGCGAACCGCCCGTCTCCAAATCCGCGTTCAACCACCGCCTGCGCAAGCTGATGGAGATGGCCAGGGCGTAGGGCGGGAAAGAAAAGAAAGGGTAGATTGCCATGGAGAAGCAAGTGGTTCAAAAGCGCTGGAAGCTGATTTTCTGGGGCCTTACGGCGGCGGCTGTTGCGCTGCTGGCGCCGGGCCTGGTGCTGACGCTGGAGCCGGCGCTGTTTCTGGGGCTGGGCGTTCTGGCGGCTGTGGTATTCTGCACGGGTCTGTGTATTGCTGTGATCAAGCTCCGGTGTCCTGCCTGCGGCGGCTCGGTGTACCACCAGGCCATGCGGGCGCAGGAGGGCATCCCCTTTGCCTGCCCAAAGTGCGGCCGGAAGCTGGAGATGAAATGAGATGAAAAAGAGAGGAGACGCCCGAAAGACCAGGCGGGTGCTGCTACTGCCTACGGTACCCGCCTTTGCGCCCCGCTGTCCTCTCTGCGGGGCCATACTGAAGATAGGTATTGACCATTGCCACTACTGCGGAGCCATGCTCACCAAATAGAGAAAGAGGAGGTACTCCTAATGTCCTTTGTCCACCTGCATGTCCATACCGAATATTCCCTGCTGGACGGGGCCTGCCGCATTCCCCTGCTGGTCAAGCGGGTGAAGGAGCTGGGCCAGAGCGCCGTGGCCATCACCGACCACGGCGTCATGTACGGCGTGGTGGACTTCTACAAGGCGTGCAAGGCGGAGGGGGTCAAGCCCATCATCGGCTGCGAGGTGTATGTGGCCCCCCGGAAGCGCACCGACAAGGTACACGAGTACGACGCGGCCATGTACCACCTGATTCTGCTGTGCCGCAACGAGGTGGGCTACCGCAACCTGTGCTTCCTGGACTCGGCGGCCTTTACGGAGGGCTTTTATATCAGGCCCCGCATTGACAAGGAACTCTTGCGCCAGCATGCCGAGGGGCTCATCGCCCTGTCGGCCTGCCAGTCCGGCGAGGTGCCCCGCAAGCTGCTGGCCGGGGACTACGAGGGGGCCAAGGCGGCGGCGCTGGAGATGCGGGCGCTGTTTGGAGAGGACGGCTACTATCTGGAGCTCCAGGATCACAAGCTGCCCAACGACCCGGCCATCAACCAGGGGCTCATCCGCATCCACCAGGAGACGGGCATCCCCCTGGTGGTGACCAACGACGCCCACTATCTCCGCCGGGAGGACGCGGAGATGCAGGACACCCTCATGTGCATCCAGATGGGCAAGACGGTGGACGATCCCAACCGCCTGCGGATGGAGACCAGCGAGCTGTATGTCAAATCCACCGAGGAGATGGCCGCTCTGTTCCCCGACTACCCGGAGGCGGTGGAGAACACGGTCAAAATCGCGGAGCTGTGCAATATGGACTTCCAGTTCGGCGTCCACCACCTGCCCGAGTTCAAGCTGCCCGAGGGCTACACCGACGGGGACGCCTACTTCCAGAAGCTGTGCGAGGAGGGCTTCGCGCGCCGCTACCCCGGCGCCCCGGCGGAGTACCGGGAGCGGCTGGCCTACGAGATGGGGATTATCCGCCAGATGGGGTTTGTGGATTACTTCCTCATCGTCTCCGATTTCATCGGCTATGCCAAGGGGCGGGGCATCCCCGTGGGCCCTGGCCGGGGCTCGGCGGCCGGCTCCATGGTGGCCTACTGCATGGCCATCACCGACGTGGACCCGATGAAATACTCCCTCTACTTTGAGCGATTCCTCAACCCCGAGCGGGTCACCATGCCGGATATTGACATCGACTTCTGCATCCGGCGGCGGCAGGAGGTCATTGAGTACGTCCAGAATAAATACGGTGCCGACCACGTGGCCCAGATCGTCACCTTCGGCACCATGGCCGCCCGGGGCGCCATCCGGGATGTGGGCCGGGCGCTGAACATACCCTATGCCGACGTGGATGTGGTGGCAAAGCAGGTGCCCAGCGGCCCGGGTGCACTCCATATCACCCTGGACGAGGCCCTCAAGCTGTCCAAGCCCCTCCGGGACGCCTATGAAGGGGACGAGCGGATCAGGACCCTCATCGACACCGCCAAGGCCATTGAAGGCATGCCCCGCCACGCCTCCACCCACGCCGCCGGCGTGGTCATCACCCGGAAGCCGGTGGTGGACTATGTGCCCCTGGCGAAGAACGATGAGTCGGTGGTCACCCAGTACGTCATGACCACCCTGGAGGAGCTGGGCCTCTTAAAGATGGACTTCCTGGGCCTGCGCAACCTGACCATCCTGGACGACACGGTGCGCCTGGTGCAGAAGAGCCGCCCCAGCTTCTCTCTGGCAGACATCCCGGACAACGACCCGGCGGTGTTCCAGATGCTCTCCGAGGGCAGGACCTCCGGCGTGTTCCAGATGGAGTCGGCGGGCATGACCGGCGTCTGCGTGGGCCTCAAGCCCCAGAACATCGAGGATATCACCGCCATCATCGCCCTCTACCGCCCCGGCCCCATGGACTCCATTCCCCGCTTCATCGCCTGCAAGCACAACCCGGACAAGGTGAAGTACAAGCACCCCATGCTGGAGCCCATCCTCTCCGTCACCTACGGCTGCATCGTCTACCAGGAGCAGGTCATCGAGATTTTCCGCAGGCTGGCGGGCTACACGCTGGGACAGGCCGACATGGTGCGCCGGGCCATGAGCAAGAAGAAGGTCAAGGACATCGAGCGGGAGCGGCAGGCCTTCGTCTACGGCGACGCCGGGCGGGCCATTGCCGGCTGCATCGCCAACGGCGTCCCGGAGGACGTGGCAAAGGACATCTATGATGAAATTTACGCCTTTGCCAATTACGCCTTCAACAAGGCCCACGCGGTGGCCTACGCCATTGTGTGCTACCAGACGGCCTGGTTCAAGTGCCACTACACCAAGGAGTATATGGCCGCCCTGCTCACCTCCGTGCTGGACTCCAGCGAGAAGGTGGCTGAGTATATCGCCGAGTGCAGGGACTGCGGCATCCATCTGCTGCCCCCCGACATCAATGAGTCGGAGGCCGACTTCACCGTGTCCGGCGAGCACATCCGCTTCGGCCTGGTGGCCGTCAAGGGAGTGGGCCGGGGCTTTATCAACGCTGTGCTGGCTGAGCGGGGCAGGGGAGGGCCCTTTGTCTCCTTCCCTGATTTCTGCCAGCGGATGTTCGACGCGGAGCTGAACAAGCGTGTGCTGGAGAATCTGATCCGCTGCGGCGCCTTTGACAGTATGGGTATCTACCGCTCCCGGTTACTGGAGGCTTACGAGCAGCTAGTGGACTCCATCGCCCAGAACAAGCGCAAGAACCTGGCGGGCCAGTTCGATCTGTTCGGCGGCGGTGGGGATCAGATGCAGAGCGCCCCGGAGCTCCAGGTCAAAAATATCCCTGAGTTTACCCGGCACGAGCTCATGACCATGGAAAAGGAGACGACTGGACTCTACCTCACCGGCCACCCCATGGACGAATACCGGGACGTGGTCAAGCAGTGCAAGGCGGCCTCTATGGGGGCGATCCTGTCGGACTTCGCCCAGGAGGGGGGACCGGCCATTTACCACGACGAGCAGCGGGTCACCCTGGCGGGGGTCATCACCGCCTCCCGCACCAAGACCACCCGCAACAACAGCCTGATGGCCTATGTGACGCTGGAGGACGACACCGCCTCCATGGAGATGCTTGTGTTCGCACGGGTGCTGGGGGAGGCAGGCCCCTACCTGAAGGAGGGGGTGGCCGTCCTGGCCGAGGGACGCATCTCCGTTCGGGATGAAAAGGCGCCCCAGCTCATGTGCGACCGGGTACGCCCCTTGGATCAGGTGAAGGGAAACCTGCCTCCGGTGGAGGGGGAGGAGAGGGCCAAGAAGCTCTATATCCGCATACCCAGCCTGGACGACCCCCGCTGGGAGAGGATCAAGCTGGTGCTCACCATGTTTCCCGGCACGGAACAGATGGTGGTCAAGTGTGAGGATACCGGAAAGCGGCTGGGCACGGTCTGCCTGGTCCATCCCGCGCTGATCCAGGAGCTGAACGAGCTGCTGGGCGCGGAGAATGTGGTCGTGCGGAGAGGGGAGCCGATGAGATGAATATTAAAAAACTGGCCTCCCTGCTCTTTCAGCGGTCGGTGATCGTGGCCCTGCTGATCTTCCTCCAGGCTGCGATGCTGCTGCTCTATATGCTCTGGTTTTCCAGCGACTTCATTTATGTGTACTGGGGGTGTGTGGTGCTCTCCATTCTGGCGGTGCTGATTATCGTCAGCCGCCAGACCGACCCGGGGTATAAAATCGCCTGGATCATCCCCATTCTGCTGTTCCCGGCCTTTGGATGGCTGGTGTATCTGCTCTGCGGCGGCAACAAGCTCTCCGCCCGCAAGCGCCGGAAGATGCAGGGTATGGACCGCACCATGCTGGAGCAGTTGGAGCGGGACTACAAGGCGGAGGAGCTGAGGCCCTTTGGGGCCGACGCGGTGAACCAGGCCCGCTACCTGGAGCACTACGCCCGCTGCCCGGTCTATACCAACACCTATACCCACTATTTTCCCCTGGGGGATGATGTGTTTCCCGCCATGCTGGAGGAGCTGCGGAAGGCGGAAAAGTATATCTTCCTGGAATACTTCATTATTAGCCCCGGCATATTCTGGGATTCTATGGTGGAGATTTTGAAGGAGAAGCATGCCGCCGGGGTGGATGTGCGGGTGATCTACGACGATGTGGGCTCCCTGAACACCCTGCCTATGAACTACGCCAGAAAATTTGAGACGGAAACCGGCATCCCCTGCTGCTGCTTCAACCGCTTCAAGCCGGTGATTTCCATCCGCATGAACAACCGGGACCACCGGAAGTTCTGTATCATCGACGGCCACACCGCCTTTACCGGCGGCATCAACCTGGCCGACGAGTATATCAACCAAAAGCTGCGGTATGGCCACTGGAAAGACACGGCCATTCTCCTCAAGGGGGAGGCGGTGTGGAGCATGACCGTCATGTTCCTGACCATGTGGGAGTACACCCGGGACGTGGAGGAGGACTACCGCCGCTTCCGGCCGGACAAGCTGCCGCCGGAGGCCGCGCAGGGAGCGGGGTACTATGTCCAGCCCTACGCGGATAACCCTCTGGACGAGGAGGCGGTGGGGGAGGCGGTCTACCTCAACCTTATCAACAAGGCCGAGCGCTATGTGTACGCCATGACGCCCTATCTGATCATCAGTGACAGCGTCAATACGGCCCTGTGCAACGCGGCCAAGTCGGGGGTGGACGTGCGCATCATCACCCCGCATATCCCGGACAAGGCATTGGTTTTTGAGCTAACCCGTTCCCACTACGAGTCCCTGTTGGAGGCGGGCGTGCAGATTTTTGAGTATACGCCCGGCTTTGTCCATGCCAAGGTCATGGTCACGGACGACTGCTGCGGAGTGGTAGGCTCTATCAATCTGGACTACCGCAGTATGTTCCTCCACTTTGAGGACGCGGTACTGCTCTACCACGACCCCACGGTACTCGACATCAAGCGGGATTTCATCAACACGCAGTTCCGCAGCCAGCCGGTGACGCTGGAGCAGTGCCTCGGCCACTCCTGGATACGCCGCCTCTTCCGCTCCATTCTGCGGGTGCTGGCCCCGCTGCTGTGACAAAATAAGGCCGCCCCCACAGGGGGCGGCCTTATTCCGCTTCAATCCTTCTCCTCGTGTTCCAGCAGTGCGGAGAGAACCTCATTGTAAATCCGCTCCGGCTCGGCCTTGAAGCTCTCCGCCAGGCGGTTGGCCTGCTCCTGGGAGCCGCAGAACAGCTCCAGGGTGAACAGATTGCCCCCGTCATCGTCCAGAAACATCCGGGCTGAGTACCCGCCCTCCGGCCGGGGCTCCGTCTCCGCACGTACTTGAGCATTGCGCCGCAGAATCCCGTTGAGTTTTACCAACTGGGCGCTACAGTTGCGCTTGACCGAGTAGGGGAGGCTGCTCTCACAGGCTGCGCCGTTTTCCCGGCCTTTTTCCGTGATCGAATAGAGCCCGTCCTCCAGTGTCAGATGGCCGCTCTCCACCAATTCAGAAACCGCCTCGGCAAACTCAAAGTAGCCAATGCCGTCATCGCAGACCGTCAGCTCCGTCAGTGTCGGAAAGTCGATGGGCGCCGCGACCCGGGCCATAAAATAGAGGATCAAAAATTTAATGTCCAGCTTGTCGTGGATAAAGCCGTAGCGAGCCATCTGGGAACTCCTTTCCAATAGACGAGTCAAACATAATATGTATTTATTTATTATACCGAAAGGTTGAGAAAATCACAAGAGGTATTTTTGACTTGACGCTGGTCTAAAAATATGGTATTATCCTATACTGTCGGTAACAAATATATGCTGGAATAGCTCAGTCGGTAGAGCAGCTGATTCGTAATCAGCAGGTCGCGTGTTCAAGTCACGTTTCCAGCTCCATAAAGCCACACCAATCTGGATATTTTAAGCGGGACGCTTAGAGTATCAGAGGGTGCGGCTTTTTTATTTTCCTGAAATTTGTGTTCTAAAAAAGATATTTTCGAGGTATTCCGGGGCCTCGGAGGGACCTTCCCCTGGCTTGCCCCAGTTTCCGAGCCCCCAACAGGAATCAGCGCCCTATTTGAACACAGTCAGGGCACAAAAATCCGAAAAAATGATATACAAAAATTAGTGCGCCGGTTTGTTGGTTTCGTCAACCAGCAGGCCGGCGCTTTTTTGCTGCCCGGCGAATTCAAAAAGGGCACACACTTTTATGTCCGCTTTGCTGAATAGCTTTTTCGTGGATAAGATGGCATGATGGCGTTCACAAGCAGCAGCTCAGGAGCGGCCATTGAAAAAGGGCGTTTTGCACGGAAAAGGAGGTAAAAGCGCATGACCAAAGAAACCTATTTTGAGGAGCTGTCCTGCGCCCTGCGGCGGCGGGAGCTGCTACCCCGGCCGGTGGAGGAGGACGGCCTGCTCCCAGCGGAGTGGAACGGCCGCGCCCTGTGCCGGGTCACGGAGCGCGGTGCTGCCCGGTATGACCCCAACTAGGTGGACACAGACGGGGCAAAGGCCACCCTGGCCTAGGTCACGGAGGCGGCGGGGACGATAATGAAGTACATGAAGCTCCTGGAGACGGCCCCGCCGCTGAAGGCGGAGAGCCTGGCAGACGGCTACCGGGTGCTGGCAGAATTCAACGGTACGGTACTGGCCGGGAAAAAGACCCTGCTGGGGGCTCAATTCGTCACCTGGGCCTGGGACTATGACCGGAGAGGCGTCAGCAACGGCCACTACTACATGGAGGACTACCAAACCGCCAAGGAGGACTTCACCTTCCGCTCCGGGCTGATGGCCAGGGAGCAGGTTTTTGACCGGGAGCGGTTGGAGGAGCTGCGCCAGGCGGCACAGGGCTTCCTATGCGGCGAGGGCCCCGCCTCCTATCGGCAGGAATTCCGGTGCCAACGCATTCTGGACCAGATCCGATCCCCAGTTACCCGAACCGAAGCAAAATCAACTACAAAAAGAGGGACCAAGCATTGAACAGTCTATGTGAAGGCGGCGCCGACAAAGGCGCCGCCTTTTACTATGCCCGGCATTTATTTGCCTCCTGTACCCACAAGCTGTACGCCCCGGATCATCCGGCGGACGCTCCGCCTGTGCCGGTGTGCACCCGCTCAGACCTGTGCCGGGGCTGCCCCTACCCAGCCCATGGCTTCCTCTGCTGGAGCACCGCCGGGGAATGCCTGCGGACTAGGATGAAAAAAATCCATACGGGAGGGAAAACGGATGATGCACGCAGTCCTGAGTAATTCGCGGCACCCGGAGTACGGCCAGCTCACAGTCCCTTTTCCCATCCCCCGGGGCGCCTATGACGACACGGTGGCAGCCCTGGCCTCTTTGGGTATCGGTGACCCGGTCGGCCGGGACTGCCGGGTGGATGAGCTCAACAGCAGTTTTCTCATCCTGAAGCGGCTGGAGAAGGTAGCGGTCAACGTGGACGAGCTGGACTATCTGGCCAAGCGGCTGGACAGCTCTGACATCAATGAAGCCGCCAAATTCCAGGCGATGACAGTGAAATGGGGCCTGTTCGAGATGACTGACCTAATCAACCTGACCTTCTGGTGTCAGCAGGCCAGGATCATCACAGACTTTTCCGATTTGGAGGACATTGGCCGCCGGCACTATATGCCCCTGAACGGCGGGAGCTGCAGCACTGAGGAGCTGGAACGGCTGGATGCCCGCAAGGCGGCGCTGGATCTGATCCTCAACAGTGAAAGCACCTGCGTCACCCCCTGCGGCGTGGTCTATGACAACGACATGAAGCTGGAACACCACTACGATGGCCAGCACTTCCCATGCTATCTCTGTCAGCCTGCCATGCTGGTGGTGGGTATTTTCCCGAAGAATGCGCCGGAGGGATCAAGCGAGACCACATGGCTGACCCTGCCCTGTTCTGAGCAGTAGCTCAAGCGCGGCATACAGCAGTCCGGCCTGGACTTGGGCACGGCCAACATCCGGTATGAGGCTGTCATGCTTCCCTGGGAGGTGACGCAGGTGCTGGCCCCGGAAAGGGAAAGTCCCGTTGCCCTGAATATGGTCATTGCCCAGGACACCGAGTATGTCCTGCTGGACGAGCCCACCAACGACCTGGACATCCACCACGCCGCCAATCTCATGAAGACCGTCCGGCGGCTGTGCGACGAGCTGAGCAAGACGGTAATCCTGGTTCTCCACGAGATCAACTAGGCCGCCTTCTACTCCGACTACATCTGCGCTCTTCAGGACGGCAGGGTCGCCAAGTTCGGCACTGTGGAGGAGGTAATGACCAAAGAAACCCTGTCGGAGCTCTACCAGGTGGACTTCAAGATCATGACCATCGCGGGCCGGCCTCTGTCCATCTACTATTGAAGCCTCCGAGTTTTCAGTACTTTTGTCGAAAAAGAGGCCGGCCTGGAGGCCGTCATGGCCTGTGGCCCCGACGTGATCTTCATTGGGGGCTGGCTGGCCGGCAGCTACGACGCCCTCAGCCAGATCGCCCCGGTGGTCTATCTGGCCACCGACAGTGACCTGGGTGTGGTGGAGAGCGTACGGCAGAACACCAGGGCCATCGCCTCCCTGTTCGGCCTGGAGGACACGGCCGGAGAACTCATGACCGGCTTTGACAGCCGCGTGGCGGCCCTGGCCTCCTTTTCCGAAGGCCGAACCGCCATTGTGTGGGCCTGGTTACCAGCGGCGGCTTCAATGTGCTGGGCAACGACGGCCGCTGCTCCCTCATCGGCCGGGAAGCGGGCTTTGCCAACGTGGGGGCGGACGCCCAGCCCGGCACCTCCACCCACGGCAACGAGGCCAGCTTCGAGTTCCTCGTGGACAAGGACCCCGACTATCTCTTTGTTCTGGACCGGGATGCCGCCATTGGCACCGACGGGGCCAAGCTGGCCCAGGAAGTGGTGGAGAACGAGCTGATGAAGGGCACCGCCGCCTACCGGGACGGCAGGATCGTCTACCTGGCCCATCCCGCCGTGTGGTACACCGCCGAGGGCGGCATCACCGCGCTGGACCGGATGCTCCGGGATCTTGAGGATCCCCTGCTGAAGTAAATACCGCAGAGCGGACCGGGATGAGCGCCGCTCATCCCGGTCCGCTGCCGTTCCGCCTGCGGAATGCTTCCGGCTCCTGTTCCGTCTGTTTGAATTGGCTATTTATTCACTATACTATTCTTATAACGAATATATAAAAATTATTAACTGTTATAACTCCGATATTATGAATATTTATACAGAATGACTATTGCGTTTTTATACGGGTTGGATTATACTGGGAACACATCAGCTGGGCGGCCGGCCTCGCCGCCCCACAGGAGGTCATCAACATGTCTGAGATCAAGAAAGTCGTCCTGGCCTACTCCGGCGGTCTGGATACGTCCATTATCATCCCCTGGCTGAAGGAGAACTACAACGACCCCGAGATCATCGCCGTCTCCGGCGACGTGGGACAGGGGGCCGAGCTGGACGGCCTGGAGGAGAAGGCCATCAAGACCGGTGCGTCCAAGCTGTACGTCGAGGACCTGACCGACCAGATGGTGGACGAGGTCATCATCCCCTCCATGATGATGGGGGCCAAGTACGAGGACTATCTGCTGGGCACCGCCTTTGCCCGGCCCATCATCGCCAAGCGGCTGGTGGAGATCGCCAAGCAGGAGGGTGCCGACGCCATCTGCCACGGCTGCACCGGAAAGGGTAACGATCAGGTCCGCTTCGAACTGGCCATCAAGCGCTTTGCCCCCGAAATAAAGATCATTGCCCCCTGGCGGGAGTGGGACATCAAGAGCCGGGACGAGGAGGTCGACTACGCCGAGGCCCACAACGTCCCCCTGAAGATCAGCCGGGAGACCAGCTACTCCAAGGACAAGAACCTGTGGCACCTGTCCCACGAGGGCCTGGACCTGGAGGACCCCGCCAACGAGCCCCAGTACGACAAGCCCGGCTTCCTGGAGATGGGGGTCTCCCCCGCCATGGCCCCCGACGCCCCCGCCTATGTCACCATCGACTTTGAGAAGGGCTGGCCCGCGGCCGTGGACGGAGTGAAGATGAAGGCCAGCGACCTCATCCGCAGGCTCAACGAGCTGGGCGGCGCCAACGGCATCGGCCTGCTGGACATCGTGGAGAACCGGCTGGTAGGCATGAAGGACCGGGGCGTGTACGAGACCCCCGGCGGCACCATCCTCTACCGGGCCCACGAGGTGCTGGAGCAGATCACCCTGGACAAGGACACCAAGCACATGAAGCAGAAGCTGGCGGTAGACTTCGCCGACCTGGTCTACAACGGCAAGTGGTTCACCCCCCTGCGGGAGGCCCTCACCGCCTTCGCCACGGACACTCAGAAGTACGTCACCGGCACCGTGAAGCTCAAGCTCTACAAGGGCAACCTTATCACCGCCTCCATCTCATCCCCCTGCACCCTGTACTCCGAGGATCTGGTCACCTTCGGGGAGAGCGACTACGACCAGACGGACTCCCAGGGCTTTATCAACCTGTGGGGCCTGCCCGACAAGGTCCAGGCCCTGCGGGAGCAGGGAAAGCTCTGAGCGGAGACCCTGTCTGATATCTTTTTCCGCCTGCGGACGGCAAAACTCCGCGAGGCAAAAGGAGCGATACTATGAAACTGTGGGCCGGACGGTTCCAAAAGGAGACGGATGCCCTGGTCAACGACTTCAACTCCTCCATTTCCTTTGACGCCCGGATGTACCGGGAGGACATCACCGGGTCCATCGCCCACGCGGCCATGCTGGGCAGGCAGGGGATCATCAAGGAGCACGAGGCCGAGAAGATCATTGACGGCCTCAAGGCCATCCTGGCCGACATTGAGGCCGGACAGGTGGAGTTCTCCCTGGAGAACGAGGATATCCACATGAATATCGAGACCATCCTCACCCAACGCATCGGGGACACGGGCAAGCGGCTGCACACCGCCCGCAGCCGGAACGATCAGGTGGCGGTGGACTTCCGGATGTATGTCCGCAAGGAGATCCAGGCCATCATCGGCCTGATCCTGGACCTGGAGAAGGTGCTGGTCAGGAAGGCCGAGGCCAATCTGGACACGGTCATGCCCGGCTACACCCACCTCCAGCGGGCCCAGCCCACCACCTTCGCCCACGCCATGATGGCCTACGCCAACATGTTCAAGCGGGACGTGACAAGGCTGGAGGACTGTCTGGCGCGGATGGACGAGTGCCCCCTGGGGGCGGGGGCCCTGGCTACCTCCACCTACCCGGTAGACCGGTTCCAGACCGCACAGGCTCTGGGCTTTTCCAAGCCCACCGACAACTCGCTGGACTCGGTGTCCGATCGGGATTTCGCCCTGGAGTTTCTCTCGGCCTGCTCCATTCTGATGATGCACCTGTCCCGGTTCTCCGAGGAGATCATTCTATGGTGCTCCTGGGAATTCAAGTTCGTGGAGCTGGACGACGCCTACTCCACCGGCTCGTCCATCATGCCCCAGAAGAAGAACCCCGATGTGGCCGAGCTGCTGCGGGGCAAGACGGGGCGGGTGTACGGCTCCCTCATCACCCTGCTCACCGTCATGAAGGGGCTCCCCCTGGCCTACAACAAGGACATGCAGGAGGACAAGGAGTGCGTCTTTGACGCCATCGACACGGTGGAGCTCTGCCTGCCTGTGTTCACCGCCATGCTGGACACCCTCACCGTGCGGAAGGAGAACATGCGCCGGGCGGCCGCCGGCGGCTTCATCAACGCCACCGACTGCGCTGACTACCTGGTGAAGAAGGGGATGCCCTTCCGGGAGGCCTACCTGATCGTGGGCCGACTGGTCAGCCAGTGCATCAGAGCCGGTGAGACCCTGGACACCCTGTCCCTCAAGGACTTCAAGGCCGTATCCAAGGTCTTTGACGAGGATGTGTACCAGGCCCTGGAGCTCAGGACCTGCGTCAACGGCCGCAAGGTCTGCGGCGGCCCGGCGGCGGACAGCGTCCGGGTGCAGATCGGACATATCAGGGAATTCGTGGAGACACGCAGACATGGATAAGCCGAAGGTCTTTATCGACGGCCGGGAGGGCACCACTGGCCTTCAGCTCTGGGAGCGGCTCTCCCGGCGGACCGATCTCGAACTGCTGCGCATCGGCGAGGCCAGGCGCAAGGACCCGGCGGAGCGGAAAAAATACCTCAACGCGGCCGACCTGGTGTTTCTCTGCCTGCCCGATGCCGCCGCCTGGGAGGCGGTGGGGCTCATTGAGAACGGGCACACCCGGATCATCGATGCCTCCACCGCCCACCGTACCGCCTCCGGCTGGGTCTATGGCTTCCCGGAGCTGTACAAGGACCCAGAGCGCATCATCGGACAGGCCCGTCGGGTGGCTAATCCCGGCTGCCACGCCACCGGCTTCCTGGCCTCGCCAGCCCCCCTGTCCGCCCTCCATATTCTGCTCCGGGACTGCCCCCTCACCTGCTTCTCCCTCACTGGCTACTCCGGCGGAGGCAGAAAGATGATCGCCCAGTATGAGGCCCCCGACAAGCCGGCCGAGCTGTTCAGTCCCCGGCTCTACGGCACCGGCCTGCGCCACAAGCACCTGACCGAGATGCAGAAGGTGGCCGGGCTGGAGCAGCCCCCGGTGTTCTGCCCCGTGGTGGACGACTACTACAAGGGCATGGCTACCACCATCCAACTCCACAACCGCTATCTGCGGGGCCAGCCCACCGCCCGGGAGATCTGCCACATCCTGGCGGCCTACTACGCCGGCCAGCCCCTGGTCTCGGTGCGCTGGGGCGGGGATGCCCCCACCCTCCCCGCCAACGCTCTGGCGGGCACCGACCGGCTGGAGCTGGTGGTGTGCGGCCACGAGGAGCAGACCATCGTCACCGCCCTCTTCGATAACCTGGGCAAAGGCGCCTCTGGCGCGGCGGTGCAGAACATGAACCTGATGCTGGGCTTTGAGATGACGGCGGGCCTGGCCCTGGAAACCCCACCGGCGGGCAGTCCCGCCTCAGCAAGGAGTGAGCGAACATGAAGCAGATACCCGGCGGCGTCACCGCCCCCAAGGGCTTCCGGGCCTGGGGGGTTCACTGCGGCGTCAAGAGCAAAAAGGCAGACAAGAAGGACCTGGCCCTCATCCTCTCCGACCAGGAGTGCGCGGCGGCGGCCGTGTACACCATGAACCGGGTCAAGGCCGCCCCTCTCTATGTCACTATGGAACACCTGGAGGACGGCACCGCCTGGGGCGTGGCGGCCAACAGCGGCAACGCCAACGCCTGCTGCCCCATGAGCCACGAGTACGCCGAGGAGATGGCCCGGCTGGCCGCCCGGGCCACCGGCCGCGCACCCGCCGACTTCGTGGTGGCCTCCACCGGCGTCATCGGCCAGACCCTCAACATCGCCGCCATCCGGGCGGGGATGCCGGCGGCGGCGGCGGGCCTCACCGCCGGGCCGGAAGGCTCCGACGCGGCGGCCCGCGCCATCATGACCACCGACACGGTGAAGAAGGAGCTTGCCCTCGCCTGCTCTATCGGCGGCAGGACCGTGACACTCGGCGCCATCGCCAAGGGCTCCGGCATGATCCACCCCAACATGGGCACCATGCTGTGCTTCGTCACAACCGACTGCGCCATCACCCGGGAGATGCTCTCCGAGGCCCTCCGCGAGGTGGTCCCCCGCACCTTCAACCGGGTGACGGTGGACGGGGACACCTCCACCAACGACATGTGCGCGGTGCTGGCCAACGGCATGGCGGGCAATCCCCTCATCGAGTGGAAGGATGACGGCTACACCGTCTTTCTGAAGGCCCTCCGCCAGCTCTGCCAGGAGCTGGCCCGGGCCATCGCCGGGGACGGCGAGGGGGCCAGCCGCCTCATCACCTGCGCCGTGCGGGAGGCCCGCAGCGAGGAGAGCGCCGAGCGCCTGGCCAAGGCGGTGGTGGGCTCCCCCCTGGTGAAGGCCGCCATGTTCGGCGCCGACGCAAACTGGGGCCGGGTGCTGTGTGCCATGGGCTACTCCAAGGCCCCCTTCCGCCCCGAGTATGTGGACATTTCCTTCTCCTCCGCCGTGGGTGCTGTGGCCGTCTGCCGGGGCGGCATGGGTCTGGACTTCGACGAGGAGGCCGCCCGGAGCATCCTCTCCCAGGACGAGGTGGTCATCGACGTCCACCTCCACGAGGGAGAGCACGAGGCCACCTGCTGGGGCTGCGACCTGACGTACGAATATGTGAAGATCAACGGCGATTACAGAACATGAGAGGCGCAGCCCGCGCCCCTCTCCCCAAGGAGGCGAACCCCATGTCCGACGTGACCCTGCGGGCCCAGGTGCTGGCCGAGGCCCTGCCCTACATCCAGAAGTATTACGGAAAGACCATCGTCATCAAATATGGCGGCAGCGCCATGATCTCCCGGGAGCTGCGGGAAGCCGTCATCGGCGACGTCATTCTCCTCAGCCTAGTGGGCATCCATGTGGTGGTGGTCCACGGCGGCGGGCCGGAGATCTCTGCCATGTTGAAGAAGCTGGGCAAGGAGTCCCGCTTCGTGGACGGCCTGCGCTGTACCGACGCCGAGACCATGGACGTGGTGCAGCAGGTGCTCTGCGGCAAGGTGAACAAGAACCTGGCGGCCACCCTCAACCGCCGGGGCGGGCGGGCCATCGGCCTGTGCGGCTTGGACGCCGGTCTGTTCCAGGCCAGACTGCTGGACGCGAAGTACGGTCTGGTGGGCGAGCTCGCCAGGGTGGACCCCGCCCCGGTCCGGGACTGCCTGACGGCTGGCTACATCCCCGTGGTGTCCACCGTGGCTCAGGGGGTGGACGGCGAAAACGCCTACAACATCAACGCCGACACGGCTGCCGCCAGGCTGGCGGTGGCTCTGGGGGCAGAGAAGCTCATCCTCCTCACCGACGTGCACGGCCTGCTGCGGGATCCGGCGGACGAGAGCACCCTTCTCCAGAAGGTGGGCCTGTCCGAGGTGCCCCTGCTGGTGCGGGAGGGGGTCATCCAGGGAGGCATGATTCCCAAGGTGGAGTGCTGCGTGGAGGCGGTGCGCTCCGGCGTGGAGCGCACCCACATCCTGGACGGTCGCATCCCCCACTCCATTCTCATCGAGCTGCTCTCCGACGAGGGCATCGGCACCATGATCCTGTAAGGAGGCGCAGACATGACCTTTGACGAACTCAAGGCGCTGGACCACGCCCACACCCTCCAGACCTACGGCCGCTTCGACGTGGACGTGGACCACGGACAGGGGGCCACCCTTTGGGACCTGGCCGGCAGGACATACATCGACTTCACCTCGGGCATCGGGGTGTGCTCGGTGGGCTACGGGAACGAGAAGTGGGCCCGGGCCATCTACGACCAGGCCCTCACCCTGGGCCACATCTCCAACCTGTTCTACTCCCAGCCCTACGCCCGGCTGGCCGGCGCCCTCTGCGCCCGGTCGGGCATGGCGGCGGCCTTCTTCGGCAACTCGGGCGCGGAGGCCAACGAGGGGCTTCTCAAGCTGGCCCGCAAATACAGCCACGACAAGTACGGCGCCGGCCGCGGCACCATCCTGACCCTGCGCAACTCCTTTCACGGCCGCACCCTCGCCACCCTTGCCGCCACCGGCCAGGACGTGTTCCACCAACACTTCTTCCCCTTCCCGGAGGGCTTCCGCCACACCGGCGCCAACGATCTGGCCGACGTGGAGGCCCAGGCCGGGGAGGACGTGTGCGCCGTGCTGCTGGAGCTGGTCCAGGGCGAGGGCGGCGTGCTCCCTATGGACCGGGACTTCGTCTGCGCCCTGGCCGGCCTGTGCGAGCAGCGGGACTGGCTGCTGCTGGTGGACGAGGTGCAGACCGGCATCGGCCGCACCGGCACCCTCTTCGCCTTCCAGCAGTACGGCATCCGGCCCGATGCCGTCTCCTTTGCCAAGGGCATCGCCGGCGGCCTGCCCATGGGCGGCTTCCTTGTGAACGAGAAGTGCCGGCCGGTGCTGGGCCCCGGCAGCCACGCCTCCACCTTTGGGGGCAACCCCGTCTGCTCCGCAGCCGCTCTGGCGGTGCTGGACATCCTGGACGAGGCGGCCCTGAACCGGGTCAGGGAGAAGGGGGCCTATCTGCGTGAGCGCATCGAGGCTATGGGCAAGCGGTGCCTGGGCGCCACCCGGGGCCTGGGCCTCATGATCGGGGTAGAGGTCCGCCCCGGCTGGAGCAACAGGGAGCTGGTCGCCCGGCTGGCCGGACACGGCCTGCTGGTGCTCACCGCCGGCCCCGCCCTGCGGCTGTTGCCCCCCCTGACCATCACGAAGGGCGAGATGGACCAGGGCCTGGCCATCCTGGACCGGGGCCTGGAGTGACCCCGGGCTGCGCCCGCCATTTTTGTATGAGGTGAACGAGATGAAAGACCTGCTGAAGCTGCTGGACCTCTCCAGAGAGGAGATCGTCCGCATCCTGGACGTGGCTGACCAGATGAAGTACGACCAGAAGCACCGCCTGCCCCACCCCCGCCTCCAGGGCAAGACCCTAGCCATGATCTTCGAGAAGAACTCCACCCGCACCCGGGTCTCCTTTGAGAACGGCATGTTCCAGCTAGGGGGCCACGCCCTCTTCCTCTCCGGCAGGGAGAGCCAGATCGGCCGGGGCGAGCCGGTGGAGGACACCGCCCGGGTGCTCTCCCGCTACTGCGACGGCATCATGATCCGCACCTACTCCCAGGAGGAGGTGGAGAAGCTGGCCCGGTATGCCGACATCCCCGTCATCAACGGCCTCACCGACTTCGCCCACCCCTGCCAGGTGCTGGCCGACCTCATGACCATCCGGGAGCGCAAGGCCAGGCTGGAGGGGCTGAAGATGTGCTTCATCGGCGACGGCAACAACATGGTCAACTCCCTCATCGTGGGCTGCCTGAAGGTGGGCATGGAGGTGTCCGTGGCCTGCCCCGAGGGCTATGACCCCCACCCCGATGTGCTGGCCTTCGCCCGGGAGGCGGGCCACGGGTTCTCCCTGGTGCGGGATCCCCTGGAGGCCGCGGCGGGGGTCGACGTGGTGTTCACCGACGTGTGGGCCTCCATGGGCCAGGAGGAGGAGGCCGCCCAGCGGCGGGCCGCCTTCCGGGGCTACCAGGTCAACGAGGCCCTGATGGCCGTTACCGATCCCAGCTGCATGGTGCAGCACTGCCTGCCCGCCCACCGGGGGGAGGAGATCACCGCCGAGGTCTTTGAGGCCCACGCCGGCGAGATCTTCGACGAGGCGGAGAACCGCCTCCACGCCCAGAAGGCCGTCCTCTGTCTCCTGATGGGCGAGGACGCCCGGTAAACGGCCGCCCCAGCCTGCGCAGCAGTTTGCCGAAAGAAATGCACGGGAGCTCTCATACTGAAAGACGGCCCCGGGCCGCGCTGTGCGCGGTCCGGGGCCGTCTCTGCGTCCGGGCTTGCGTTGTCAGTGGTCAGGCCGCACCTGTGCAGAAGCGCACCAGAATGGCGGCCGCCTGGGCCCGGGTCGCCCCACCGCCGGGCTTCAGGGCAGCGGGACCGGTCCCGCTGATGAGGCCGCCGGCATTGGCCCACTGCATAGGCCCACGGCATAGGGGCTGATCTTCTCTGCATCCGCATAGGCGGACAAATCTGCCCTAGCTGACACATCGCGGCCCTGGCTGCGGGCGTAGCGGTAAAGGATGGCGGCCATCTGCTCCCGGGTGATGGTGTCCCCTGGTCCGAAACGCCCGTCTCCATACGGTGGAGGATGGTCACGATCATCCCCCGGGTGGTAGTCACCTCCGGGGAAAATCGTCCGTCGCCGGTGCCGGCCATGAGGCCCGCTTCGGCGGCGTAGCGCACTGCGCTCTCATACCAGGCCCCGGATACCACGTCCACAAAGAAGGGCTCCGCGCCGGGCTTGGTGAAGTATGCCACCACACTGTCGCCGGAGAGCTCGCACGTCTTGGCGGCGCTCCACTCCGCTGCTCCGGCATCGGCCTTCACGCTCAGGGTATAGCTGCCGGTTAGTTCGGCGCCGGTGACCTTGATGATGATGACGGGGACGGAGGCACCTCGCTTCATGGTGATGGTAATGGTCCCGTCCTCCCACTTCTGGTCGTACAGGTCGGCACTGATGGTCTTGTCATAGGACACACGGACCTCATGCTACTGGCCTCAACACCCAGGTTGCCCAGCTTGTCTACGGGTACCACGCTATACCTATAGGTCAGGTTGTTGGCCGCGCCCAGATCATCCGTGTAGGTATCCGAGGTGGTAAAGCCGATGGCCTTGCCGTTACGGCGGATCTCATAGCCCAGCAGTTTTTCACTGTCGGCGTGCCTCATGGTCAGAGTCACCCTGGGTTACGGCGTATCACTTTCCACCCGGGGAGAAAGCCGTTCTCTTTATTTTATCCCCCCGCAGAATTTGGGCTATTCATCTCTTTTCTGGCCCCGCCCCCGCTGTAATCCTTTGCCGCGGCGACGAAGTCCCGGAACAGGGGATGGGCCCTATTCGGCCGGGACTTGAACTCCGGGTGGAACTGGACGGCCAGGAACCAGGGATGATCCGGCAGCTCCACCATCTCCACTAGCTTCCCGTCGGGGGACAGGCCGGACAGGACCAACCCCTTCTCCGTCAGCAGGGAACGGAAGTCGTTGTTGAACTCATAGCGGTGGCGGTGGCGCTCGGAGATATCCTCCGCACCGTAGGCCTGATAGGCTCTGGTGTCATGCGTCGTGATATAACAGGGGTAAGCACCCAGACGCATGGTCCCGCCCTTGTCAGTGATGCCTTGCTGGTCGGGCATCAGGTCAATGACCGGATGGGCGGTGGCTGCCAGTTCACTGGAATGAGCATCGGCCAGACCGGCCACATGGCGGGCGAACTCCACCACCGCCATCTGCATCCCCAGGCAGATGCCGAGATAGGGAACCTGATTCTCGCGGGCCCAACAGACGGCGGAGATCATCCCCTCGATTCCCCGGTTCCCAAAACCGCCGGGCACGATGATCCCAGCGCACCCAGCCAGCAGTTCCGCGGCATTGCTGTCGTTGATGTCCTCGGAGTCCACCCAACGGACATCCACCTGCACCCCGTTTTCGATCCCACCGTGGGTCAGCGCCTCCACCACGGAGATATAGGCGTCGTGGAGGGCCACATATTTCCCCACCAGGGCGATCTCCAACCGGCCCGCCGGGCGTTTGGCTCGCTCCACCATGGCACGCCACTCCTCCAGGTGGGGCTTACTGACGGGAAGTCCCAATACCTCGCACACCGCTTTTGCCAACCCGGCCTCCTCCAGCATCAGCGGCACTTCGTAGAGGATGGGGGCGGTCTCGTTGGAGATGACCCGCTCCGGCGGCACATTGCAGAACAGGGCGATCTTGTCCCGCACCTTCTGGGACACCGGCCCGTCGCAGCGGCAGAGGATCACATCCGGCTGGATGCCCAGGCCCAGCAGCTCCTTTACAGAATGCTGGGTGGGCTTGCTCTTGGGCTCCCCGGTGCCGGGAATGGAGACGATGAGGGAGACGTGGAGGTAAAGCACATTCTGCCGCCCCACCTCAGCGGCCACCTGACGGATGGCCTCCAGGAAGGGCTGGGACTCGATGTCTCCCACCGTGCCGCCGATCTCGGTGATGACCACGTCCACCTCCTCCCGGCGGCCAACCCGGTAGATGCGCTCCTTGATCTCACCGGTGATGTGTGGGATGACCTGGACCGTGCCCCCCAAGAAGGCCCCCTCACGCTCCCGGCTGAGGACGGACCAGTAGACCTTTCCGGAGGTGATGGAGGAGTCCACCGTCAAATCTTCGTCGGTGAACCTCTCGTAATGGCCCAAGTCCAGGTCGGTCTCCGCCCCGTCCTCGGTAACGAACACCTCCCCGTGCTGATAGGGGTTCATAGTGCCCGGGTCAATGTTCAGGTAGGGGTCGAACTTCTGGAGGGCCACCTTCAGCCCCCGGGCCTTCAGTAGCCGTCCCAGAGAGGCCGCCGCTATTCCTTTCCCCAGGCCGGATACCACCCCGCCGGTGATGAAGATATACTTTGCCATACCGATCCCTCCCTTGGGTAAGTTGGAAGTTCAAATTTTGACGCGTCAGAACCCGCTGGCCCCGTAATTTTTCAGTGCCCGGGCGGAGGGGTCATCCACGTTGCAGCCCTCCCAGGCCCGATTTGGCATCCAGAAGTCCTTGATCATCCGGGCCTGGCCGGGGTAGTACCGCTCGAACAGGTCCCGATAGAGCAGGCTCTCCCGGGTGAAGGGCGGGCGGTACTGGTATTGGGCGCAGCCCCGAGTGAAAGCTAGGTCGCTGTACTGCGCTCTGGCATATTCCTTCAGATCATCCACCATAGAGTGGCCCACCGCGTCGGAGAAGGCCGCCTTCTCCCGCCACAGGATCTCGTCAGGCAGCAGAGCATCGGACTGGAAGGCCCGGCGGAGCAGATACTTGCCCTTGCCGCAGCGGTTGACCTTCAACGCCGGGTCCACCGACATGACATACTCCACAAAGTCCAGGTCCCCGAAGGGCACCCGGGCCTCCATGGACCAGCCGCTGATACACCGATCCGCCCGGAGCACATCGTACATGTAGAGCTCCTCCACCCGCTTTTCCGCCTCAGCCTGGAAGGCAGCGGGAGAGGGGGCAAAGTCGGTGTACTTATAGCCGAAGAGCTCGTCGGAGATCTCCCCGGTGAGGAGCACCCGGATGTCGGTAGTCTCGCGGATGGCCTTGCAGCACAGGTACATGCCTACGCTGGCCCGGATGGTGGTAATGTCCCAGGTGCCCAGGGCGGCCACCACTTTGGGAAGAGCGGCTATCACGTCGTCCCGGGTGATGATCACCTCCGTGTGGTCCGCCCCGATGAACTGCGCCGCCTTCCGAGCGTACTTCAGATCGATGGCGTCGGTGTCCATGCCGATAGCGAAGGTGCGGATAGGCTTTCCAAGCAGCCGGGCGGCGATGGCGCACACCAGGCTGGAGTCCAGTCCGCCAGAGAGAAGAAAGCCCAGGGGGGCATCGGCGTCCAGCCGCTTGTCCACCGCGGCGATAAGCTTGTCATGGATGTTCTGGCAGACGGTGTCCATGTCGTCGGACCGGCTGAGGCCGGGACGGGCGGGGTTGGCGTAGCGGACAAACCGTCCCCGGTACCAGTAGTGTCCCGGAGGGAAAGGGAGGATCTGCTCACACAGGCCCACCAGCTGCTTGGCCTCGCTGGCGAAGAGAATGCCGCCGTCAGGATCGCAGCCATAGAAGAGGGGCCGGATGCCAATGGGGTCCCGGGCGGCAACGTATTCGTCCGCCTCCCCATCGTAGAGGATCAGGGCGAACTCCGCGTCCAGCCGGGCAAACATGTCCAGCCCGTACTCCCGGTACATGGGCAGCAGGAGCTCGCAGTCGCTGCCGCTGCGGAAGGTGTAGCCCCTCTGCTCCAGCTCTGCGCGCTGCCTCCGCCAGCCGTAGAGCTCCCCGTTGCACACCACCTGGTCAGGCCCCAGGGCGAAGGGCTGCATCCCACGCTCGTCCAGCCCCATAATGGACAGACGGCGAAAGCCCAGCCAGCCGGAGGCGGTTTCCGCCACCCGGGCCATGTCAGGGCCCCTGGTATAGGCCCGGTCCAGACAGGCCAAGACCTCTTCCCGCCCCCTGGTCTTTTGGGTAAATCCCACGATCACGCACATAGAAAGCACCTCCAAAAATGTTTGCGCAGCCCTCGTCCTCTTGATTAGGACGAATGCTGCGCTCCGCGGTGCCACCTAATTTGCCGCCGGACGGCGGCCCCTTTTCCGGCTCTGACAAGTCGGCGCGATGTAACGGTCGCAGCCCGTTCCCCCTACTGGCGCGGTGCGTTCGGGTTTCCGCTCCGGAGCGTTCTTCCCGCGGCCTCCTGTGCGGGGCTTTCACCATCCCCCGCTCGCTGGGACTGAGTCCCCGCAGTACTCTTCTCCCTCATTGCGTTTAACGGTATTGCCTGAAAAAACGGACAAGGGCGCTGTGGTCCATGCCACAGCGCCCTTGCTGTTATGGGATATTATAGTGACCGCCGCCCCCATTGTCAAGAAAAACTTTCGGCGGGCGTCCCCAATTTCCCTCAGAGGCGGATGGGATAGTTGCCAGTGAAGCATCCGTCGCAAAAGCCGCAGCCAGCGTCCGGGGCGATCTGATGTAGGATCTTCAGCGGCAGAAAGCCTAGGCTGTCCGCGCCGGTGAGGGCGCAAATCTCCTCCGGGGAGCGGTCATGAGCGATCAGGTGCTCACTGTCCGGAATGTCCGTCCCGAAGTAGCAGGGGGCGATGAAGGGCGGTGCGGAGATGCGCAGGTGGACCTGCACGGCGCCGGCCTCCCGCAGCAGGACTACGATCTGGCGGGAGGTGGTGCCCCAGACGATGGAGTCGTCGATCATCACCACCCGCCTCCCCTCCACACAGCTGCGCAGCGCCCCCAACTTAATGCGCACCGCCTGCTCCCGGCTGCGCTGATCCGGGGTAATGAAAGTGCAGCCGATATAGCGGTTTTTGACCAGACCCACTCCATAGGGGAATCCTCGACTCCTCCGCATAACCCATGGCTGCGTCCAGACCGGAATCTGGGATGCCGATGACTACATCCGCCTCCACCGGCCAGGTCTGAGCCAGCAGCCGGCCTGCCCGCCGCCGGGCCTCATAGACGGACTGACCGCAGAGCATGGAGTCCGGCCGGGCGAAATAAATGTGCCTGCCGCCCCTTTGTCAAGAGCTCCCCATACCGGCGGTGCAGATAGCTCATTTATGAAAGTCTATTTTATACTTCCTGCACAAATATGGAGGGCCGTCTGGCTATTTGTCTTAGTGGCGAAGCAAAATTGAGTTGAACTTGCAAAAACATCTTGACATGGAATTGCGGTTCGCGTATAATTTGCCCATAGTTTAGGACAAAGGCGTTCCGAACCAACAGGTCGGCCTGCCTTTGTCCTCTTTTTATTTTAACTTTACTTGAAAGAATGAGAGGAGTGTCCTGCATGTCGTACAGCAAGGAAGACATCATCCGTATGGTAAAAGAAGAGGATGTGGAGTTCATCCGCCTTCAATTCACCGACATTTTCGGTCAGCTCAAGAACGTGGCCATCACCGCATCTCAGATTGAGAAGGCGGTGAATGACCAGGTCATGTTCGACGGCTCCTCCATCGAGGGTTTTGTCCGCATCGACGAGTCGGATCAGTACCTGTACCCCGACCTGGACTCCTTCGCCATCTTCCCCTGGCGGCCCAGCCACGGCAGGGTAGCCCGGCTCATCTGTGACGTCCATGACCCGGACGGAAAACCCTTCGTGGGCGACCCCCGGCACGTCCTCAAGCGGGCTCTGAAAAGGGCGGAGGAGATGGGCTTTGATGCCTTCAACGTAGGTCCAGAGGCGGAATTCTTCCTCTTCCAGACTGATGACGAGGGCAAGCCCACCACCCGTACCAACGACGAGGCGGGCTACTTCGATCTGGGCCCCCTGGACCACGGGGAGGGCACCCGGCGGGAGATCTGCATGGCCCTAGAGCAGATGGGCTTTGAGATCGAGGCCAGCCACCACGAGGTAGCCCAGGGCCAGCACGAGATCGACTTCAAGTACGCCGACGCCCTGCGTACCGCGGACAACATTATGACCTTCAAGCTGGCAGTCAAGACCCTAGCCCAGAAAAATGGCCTCCACGCCACCTTTATGCCCAAGCCCATCTTCGGCATCAATGGCTCGGGGATGCACACTAACATGTCCCTGTTCCAGGGCGGGAAAAATGCCTTCTACGACCCGGATGACCCAAAGGGCCTGTCTAAAGAGGCATATTCATTCATCGCCGGTCTGCTGGCCCACGTGAAGGGCATGGCGGCGGTGACCAACCCCCTGGTGAACTCCTATAAGCGGCTGGTGCCCGGCTACGAGGCTCCCTGCTACCTGGCCTGGTCTGCCTCCAACCGCTCCGCCCTTATCCGTATCCCCGCCGCCCGGGGGCAGTCCACCCGGGTGGAGCTCCGCTCTCCCGACCCGGCCTGCAACCCCTACCTGGAGCTGGCTCTCTGTCTGGCCGCCGGGCTGGACGGCATCGAGAAGGGCCTCACCCCGCCCCCGGAGGTCACCGAGAACATCTTCGACATGAATGCCGCCGACCGAAAAGTTCACGGCATCGACTCTCTGCCCGACTCCCTGGAGGAGGCCATCCACGCTCTGGAGGCCGATCCCTTGGTGCTGGACACCCTGGGAGAGCATGTGGCAGCCAACTATATTGAGGGCAAGCGGAAGGAATGGGAGGAGTACCGCACCCGCGTCTCCTCCTGGGAACGGGAGAAGTACATCATCAATTATTAAAGCGATCCCATCCCAATAGGGGAGTGAACGCACATGGAAAAGATCATTGTGGCCTTTGAGAGCGAAAAGACCGCCCTGCGTGTAAAGGAACTGCTGGAGGGGGGCGGCGCGGCCGCCTGCTTGGTGTGCCGCACCGCCGACCAGGTGCGGCGGGCCATAAACAAGCTGCCAGTGCCGGCGGTGGTGTGCGGCTACAAGCTGGGGGATCAGACGGCGGAGCTGTTCTTTGAAGACCTGCCCCTCTCCTGCGCCATGCTGGTGCTGGCTCACCAGGACCGATTGGATCTTCTGGGGAATGACGACATCTTCCGCCTGCCATCCCCGGTAAGCCGTGGGGATCTGCTGGCTGCGGTGCGGCTGCTGCTGCAAGTGGGGCGCAGGCTGGAGCGGTACGGGCGCCCCTGTCACAGTGGGGAGGATCGGAGACTCATCGACCGGGCTAAGGCCCTGCTCATGGACCGCCATGGCATAACAGAGGAGCAGGCCCATTACTATTTGCAGAAAAAAAGTATGGACAGCAGGACAAAATTGGCCCAGACCGCCCGGCTGGTGCTGGACAGCAAAACGATGGAATAGAGGCGGAGACGAGGTGGTCTCACGGCGACGGTCGGGAGACGGACCGCCGCCGTTTTTATGGAAAGAGGCGAGACGCATGAGGGAAAAAGCGGCTGAAGGGAGAGGGCTGTACCGCCCGGAATTCGAGCATGACGCCTGCGGCATTGGCGCCGTGGTGGACATACAGGGCCGGGCCAGTCATGAGACAGTGGACGATGCCCTGAAGATCGTGGAGAAGCTGGAGCACCGGGCGGGCAAGGATGCCGAGGGTAAGACCGGCGACGGGGTGGGCATACTCACCCAGATCTCCCACGCGTTTTTTGCCAGGGCGGCGGCGGAGGCGAGCATCGCCCTGCCCGGACGGCGGGACTACGGCGTGGGCATGTTCTTCCTGCCTCGGGACGGTTTGAAACGCCGGCAGGCCCAGAGACAGTTCGAACTGGTGACCGAGAAGGAAGGCATGGCTTTCCTGGGCTGGCGGGAGGTGCCCGTGCACCCGGAGATTCTGGGCCAGCGAGCCAGGGACAAAATGCCTAGCATCTTCCAGGCTTTTGTGGCCAGGCCGGAGGAAACGGCTCCCGGCTTGGATTTTGACCGAAAGCTCTATGTAGCCCGGCGGGTATTCGAGCATCTGAGCGGGGACACCTACGTGGTCTCCCTGTCCAGTCGCACCGTGGTCTACAAGGGCATGTTCCTGGTTCACCAGTTGCGGGCCTTCTACCCCGACCTGCAAAGCATAAACTATACCTCCGCCTTGGCCATCGTCCACTCCCGGTTCTCGACCAACACCAACCCCTCCTGGGAGCGGGCCCACCCCAACCGGCTAATAGCCCACAACGGGGAGATCAACACCATCCGGGGCAACATGGACCGGATGCTGGCCCGGGAGGAGACCATGTTTTCCCCCCTGCTGGCAACGGATAGGGACAAGGTGCTGCCGGTGGTGAACGCCTCCGGCTCTGATTCCGCCATGCTGGACAACACCCTGGAGTTCCTGATGATGGCGGGGATGGACCTTCCCCTGGCGGTGATGGCCTGCATCCCTGAGCCCTGGCGGAATGACCGCACCCTCTCCCGCTCCCGCCGGGACCTATACCACTACTACGCCACCCTCATGGAGCCCTGGGATGGCCCGGCGGCCATCCTGTTCTCCGACGGGGACGTGGTGGGAGCGGTGCTGGACCGCAACGGCCTGCGCCCTGCCCGGTACTACCTCACCGACGACAGCCGGCTCATTCTCTCCTCCGAGGTGGGGGTGCTGGACATCCCACCGGAGCATATCGTGGAAAAGTCCCGGCTGCGGCCGGGCAAGATGCTGCTGGCGGACCTGAGGCAGGGGCGGATCATTGACGACCAGGAACTGAAGGAGGGCTACGCCGCCCGGCAGCCCTATGGAGAGTGGCTGGACACCAATCTGCTCCGTCTGGCCGACCTGCCGATCCCAAACCAGCGGGTGGAGCGGCACAGCCGGGAGGAACTTAGCCGCCTTCAGAAGGCCTTCGGCTACACCTATGAGGACGTGAACGACACCATCCTGCCCATGGCCCGCACCGGGGCGGAGCCCACCGCCGCCATGGGGGTGGATATCCCCCTGGCGGTGCTGGACAACAGGGATCGGCCCCTCTTCTCCTACTTCAAGCAGCTCTTCGCCCAGGTGACCAACCCACCCATGGATGCTATCCGGGAGGAGATCGTCACCGACACCACCGTCTACGCGGCCGATGACGGGAATCTGCTCCAGGAACAGCCGGACAACTGCCGGGTGCTCCAGATCCACAACCCCGTTCTCACCTCCACCGACCTGATGAAGATCAAGGCCATGAACCGACCTGGCTTCCACGCAGCCACCGTGTCCCTGCTCTATTACAAAGGCACCCACCTGGATCTGGTACTGGACCGGCTGGCGGTGGCGGTGGACAGGGCGTACCGGGAGGGGGCCAACATTGTCATCCTTTCCGACCGAGGGGTGGACGAGAACCACGCGGCCATCCCCTCTCTGCTGGCGGTGTCTGCCATGGAGCAGCACCTGGTTCGCACCGGGAAGCGCACCGCCGTATCTATCCTCCTGGAATCCGCTGAGCCCCGGGAGGTCCACCACTTCGCCGCCCTGCTGGGCTATGGCGCCCGGGCAGTGAACCCCTACTTGGCGGAGGAGACCATCGTGGATCTGATCGAGGAGGGCCTGCTGGACAAGGACTTCCACACCGCAGTGGCCGACTATACCGCCGCCGTCCTCCACGGGGTGGTGAAGATCGCCTCCAAAATGGGCATCTCCACCCTCCAGTCCTACCAGTCTGCCCAGATCTTCGAGGCGGTGGGCATACGGCAGGATGTAATCGACAAGTACTTTACCAACACCGTCTCACGGGTGGGGGGCATCGGCCTGGAGGAGATGGCCGCCGCAGTGGAGCGGAACCACGACCGCGCCTTCGACCCCTTGGGACAGGAGGCTGACCTGACACTGGAGAGCCTGGGGGAGCACAAGGCCCGAGCCGGTGGGGAGGACCACCTCTATAATCCACAGACCATCCATCTGCTCCAGCAGGCCGTCCGCTGGGAGGATTACGGGCTCTTCAAGCAGTACACCGCCCTGGTGGACGATGAGACAAAGCCCCACACCCTCCGTGGCCTGATGGAGATGAAATATCTGGGCGAGCCCATCCCCTTAGAGGAGGTGGAGAGCGAGGATTCTATCGTCAAACGCTTCAAGACCGGGGCCATGAGCTACGGCTCCATCTCCCGTGAGGCCCACGAGTGCCTGGCCCAAGCCATGAACCTGCTGGGGGGCAAGTCCAACGCCGGCGAGGGGGGCGAGGAAGACGACCGGCTGGGGGATCCGGAGCGGTACTCCGCCATCAAGCAGGTGGCCTCCGGCCGCTTCGGGGTCACCAGCGCCTACCTGGTGAGCGCCAGAGAGATCCAGATCAAAATGGGGCAGGGGGCCAAGCCCGGCGAGGGCGGCCACCTGCCCGCCGGGAAAGTCTACCCATGGATCGCTTGGTGCCGCCACTCCACCCCCGGCGTCACCCTGATCTCTCCTCCGCCCCACCACGACATCTACTCCATCGAGGATCTGGCCCAACTGATCTATGATTTGAAGTGCGCCAACCGTCAGGCCCGCATCTCGGTGAAGCTGGTCAGCGAGGCGGGGGTGGGTACCATCGCTGTCGGGGTGGCCAAGGCAGGGGCCCAGGTGATCCTCATCTCCGGCCACGACGGAGGCACCGGCGCGGCCCCTCGTACCTCCATCCACAACGCCGGTCTGCCCTGGGAGCTGGGTCTGGCGGAGGCCCACCAGAACCTGATCCAAAACGGCCTGCGGTCCCATGTGGTGCTGGAGACTGACGGCAAGCTCATGAGCGGCCGGGACGTGGCTATCGCCTGTATGCTGGGAGCGGAGGAGTTCGGCTTCGCCACCGCCCCTCTGGTCACTCTTGGCTGCGTCATGATGCGGGTGTGTAACCTGGACACCTGCCCCGTGGGGGTGGCCACTCAGAACCCGGAGCTGCGGAAACGGTTCACAGGCAAGCCGGAGTACGTGGTCAACTTCATGCGCTTCGTCGCCCGGGAACTACGGGAGCATATGGCCCGGCTTGGGGTGCGCACGGTGGACCAGCTGGTAGGCCGCACCGACCTGCTGCGGGTACGGAAGCCCGCCGTCAACCAGCGGGCGGCCACGGTGGACTTGTCCGCCATTCTGGACAGTGCTTACGCCGGCTGGCCAAAGACCCGCTTTGATCCGGCGGACGCCTATGACTTCCATCTGGAGGACACAGTGGATCTGCGGGTACTGGAACAGAAGCTGGGCGTCGCCCTTGAGAAAGGCGACCATAGGCGGCTGGAACTGGCGGTGTCCTCCACCGACCGGGCAGTGGGGACTATCCTTGGTTCGGATATCACTCTCCTCCACGGGGAGGCACTCCCCGACGACACCTTTGTGGTAAAGTGTACCGGCGGGGGAGGCCAGTCCTTCGGCGCCTTCCTGCCCCGCGGCCTCACCCTGGAGCTGGAGGGGGACGCCAACGACTACCTGGGCAAGGGCCTCTCCGGAGGGAGGATCATCGTCTATCCGCCCAAGGACAGCCCCTTTGACCCGGAAGAGAACATTCTGGTGGGCAACGTGGCCCTCTATGGAGCCACCTCCGGCCAGGCCTTTCTCAACGGCGTGACCGGGGAGCGGTTCTGCGTGCGCAACTCCGGCGCCGACGCGGTGGTGGAGGGAGTGGGGGACCACGGATGCGAGTATATGACCGGGGGCCGGGTGGTAATCCTGGGCCCCACGGGCCGCAATTTCGCCGCCGGCATGAGCGGTGGGATAGCGTATGTGCTGGACGAGGACCATGACCTGTACCTGCGGCTGAACAAGGAACTGGTGTCCATGGGCCCGGTCACGGAAGAGGGAGATATAGAAGCGCTGCGAGGCCTGATCCAGGCTCACGCAGAGGCCACCGGCTCCCCCAAAGCCGGACGAATTTTGGCCAATTTCGGAGCCTGGTTGCCTAAATTCAAGAAGATTTTGCCCCACGACTACGACCGGATGTTGCGTACCATCGCCTGGTACGAGGCCCAGGGTATGGGCCGGGTCCAGGCAGAGACGGAGGCGTTCTATGTCAACGCCAGAGGAAAGGGGGACTGACCGTGGGAAAGCCCACTGGATTTCTGGAATATGCCCGGCAGGGCAATCACTGCCAGCCACCGCTGGAGCGGGTGGCGTACTGGAACGAATTCCATCCCCGGCTGGGCCGGGAGGAGCGGCAACGGCAGGGGGCCCGGTGCATGGCCTGCGGCGTGCCCTTCTGTCAGTCAGGGGCGGTGTTGAACGGTATGGTCTCCGGCTGCCCACTGCACAATCTGGTGCCCGAGTGGAACGACCTGGTGTACCGCAGAAAGCTTGGCCGCGCTTTGGAGCGGCTACTGAAAACCAACGACTTCCCAGAGTTCACCGGCCGGGTGTGCCCCGCCTTGTGTGAGGCGGCCTGCACCTGCGGCCTAAACGGCCAGCCGGTGACGGTGAAGGACAACGAGCTGGGGATCATCGAGGAGGCCTGGGAGCAGGGACTCATGTCCCCTCGGCCGCCCGAGACCCGCACCGGTAGGACCGTGGCGGTGGTGGGCTCCGGCCCCGCCGGGCTCTCCTGCGCTCAAAGGCTTAACCGCCGAGGTCACAGCGTCACCGTGTTCGAGCGGGCCGACCGACCTGGCGGCCTGCTGATGTACGGCATCCCCAACATGAAGCTGGAAAAGTCGGTGGTCCAGCGGCGGCTGGATCTGATGGCGGCGGAGGGGATAGCCTTCCGCACCGGTGTGGACGCGGGCCGGGACGTGGGTCAGGAGGAGCTGAGGGAACAGTTTGACGCGGTGGTTCTCTGCTGCGGCGCGGCCCAGCCCCGAGATCTGGACGTACCAGGTCGGGCGGGAGTGGACGTCTGGTTTGCAGTGGACTTCCTGACAGGGGCAACCCGTGCCCTGCTGGATGGGACTTACTGTCCCTCTGCACAGGGCAAGGATGTGGTCATCGTAGGGGGCGGCGACACGGGCAACGACTGCGTGGGCACCTGCATCCGCCAGGGCTGTAAAAGCGTTACCCAGTTGGAGATAATGCGTAAAGCCCCAGGCGCCCGCACCGCCAAGAACCCCTGGCCGGAGTGGCCGCGGGTGTGTAAAACAGACTACGGCCAAGAGGAGGCCATCGCCATCTTTGGTCATGACCCCAGGATCTACGAGACCACCGTCTCACACCTGCTTCGGGATGCGGAGGGGCACCTCACCGGGGTGGAGACCGTCCTGCTGGGGCCGGACCGCAAGCCTCTGACAGGAACGGAGAAACTGCTGCCCTGCCAACTGCTGCTTATCGCTGTCGGCTTCCTGGGCCCCCAGGACTATGTGCCGGAGGCCTTCGGACTGACGCGCACTCCCTGCTCCACTGTACAGACAGCGGAGGGGGGCTATTCCACCAACATCCCCGGCGTGTTCACCGCCGGGGACATGCGCCGGGGACAGTCCCTGGTGGTGTGGGCCATTCGGGAGGGCCGCGAAGCCGCCTGGGAAGTGGACAGGTACCTGATGGGACACGGCGAGTGGACCGAGCTCCCGCTGATTCAGACAGATTGAAAAACAGAAGGCCCGGTCGGTGCCCGCATTATGCAGCACTAGATAAGGATACATCGTGAACCAGGGGTTCATATCATTTTCTCTTAGCATGGTCCAAACAGTCTGCTAGGAACTCTGCAAAATTTGTGGAGTTCCTATTTTTGTGCTCGAAATTGTGCCTATTGAATATATCATGCTTACTATTTATAGAGAAAATGCCGATGCACTAAGAATTGAATTCCACAAATCCTTGAGAATTATTTTGAGCAGACGATAAAATCAACAAATATGTTGATTTTATTTTGAAATTTTCTTTCAAAAAATTGCCGCATCCACTATAATGGCTGTAAAGTCATGCGAGAGGGGAATCTTCATGGATGCGGAAAAAGTGACAAAGAACCATGTTTCCTATATTTATTCGAAGGAGATCATACTGAAAAATCTATTGCAACAAGGGATCATTTCGAATCAAGATTTTGATCGGTATGATCAAATGTTGTATGACCGATACCATATGGACAGCAGTCTTGGCATTTCGCGACCAATTATTTCTAGTCAATCGGCTGAGTTGCCTGACGCAGATCAATCCGATTTTACATATCTCTCCCTTACGGATGAAGCTCGGTCTGTCAATCAAGACCAGCCGGGCTATGTGATTCAAAGCTGGCTGCGGGATCGTACAACGATCTCTTTCCTACACTATTGGGAAACGCAGAATAATGAAAACTTTGATGCAGCAGGCTATAAGGCGTTAGAGGAGGAATTAAAAAGTCCTACATTAACACTGACTGCTAAAAAGTGGATAGAAGCTACGAGGGCGATCGGGCTTCGCTCAAAGCAAGGGAAAAATGGCGGAACATATGCTCATCCTGAGATTGCCTGTGTATTCCGTGCGTGGCTTCATCCTGAATACCAGTATACACTTGTCCAGTCCTTCCTGCACGATAGAAAAAGAAAGGCGGGCAGAGATGAACAAGCGTAAAAATGAAGTGATCGAAATTCCTGCAAAGCCCGTGGAGACAGATCAACCAGTAAAGCGTCAACTGCGTGTTGCTGCATACTGCCGCGTATCTACCAGTCAGGAGTCTCAGCAAAACAGTTATCAAGCGCAGAAAGCGTATTATACAGATAAAATTGCGTCAAATCCTGATTGGTGTCTTGCTGGTATTTTCGCTGATGAAGGGATTAGCGGAACTTCCGCAGAAAAACGTCCTGCGTTTCAGCGAATGATAAGGTGCTGCAAGAAAGGGAAAATAGACTTGATCCTTACCAAATCCATTTCACGGTTGAGTAGAAATACGGTAGATTGCCTCCAATACGTGAGGCTGCTGCAAGAGCTGAGGATTCCAGTTATTTTTGAAGCTGAGGGAATCAACACCTTAAATATGCAGAACGAGTTCCTTCTTGCTGTGATGGGGGCGAACTCGCAAGCAGAGAGCGAAGCTACCAGCAGCCGAGTCAAATGGGGTGTCAGAAACGCTTTTCGTGAGGGAAAGGTGAGGTACTATTATCAGTACTGGCTGGGCTACAGAAAGGGGAAGGATGGAACACCCGAAATCATTCCGGAGGAAGCTGAGACTGTAAAGCAGATCTACGCGGACTACCTTTCCGGCAAGAGCCTACGATCGATTGCAGACTCTTTGGAGAGCAGAGGAATTTTGCCAAGAGCCGGGCAGGCAAAATGGACAACGACCTATATTCGGGGTATTCTGCAAAATGAACGATATACGGGAGACGCTCTGCTGCAGAAAACCTACACAACAGATCCTATTACTAAGAAACAAAAGAAAAACAGGGGTGAGCTTCCGCAGTATCTTGTGAAAAACTGTCATCCAGCCATTATATCTCACGAATTATTTGATTTGGTTCAAAAAGAGATCTCCAGGCGCAGTGTAGCAACTGGAAATTCGGATGCGGACAGCGCACGCCCGAAACCCGCCTATTCCGGAAAATATACGCTTTCTGAGCTTTTAGTATGCGGAGAATGCAACACGCTGTATCGGCGTTGCACATGGAAAGGGAATAAGGGAACACGCATTGTCTGGCGTTGTAGAAGCCGTCTTGATCATGGTAAGAAATATTGCAAGCATTCTCCAACGTTAGACGAGGCGGCAATTCATCAAGCTCTGGTAAAAGCAATCAATCAACAGTTAGTACGCCCGGAATACCTGCTTGCTCCGTTTGAAAAAATCCCTTTTCATCTTTCCGCTTTTCCTGTCCCTGCTAAATCGTGGCCGGAATTGTATTCCAATCTCCTGGAGCGGCAAAGTATGCTTGATACAGAAATCGTTGACCTCATTGCAGAGTATGCAGCCAATGAAGACTGGAACGGAGAAAGCGAACTGCTTATAGAGATCTTAAGAGAGCGAAACAAGTGTGCCAACTATATCTCCATATTCCGGCTAGACCGATATGGAAGAGATTTTTCCCAGGACAGATTTCATTTTCCATATTGCCTGACGGAATACAACGATGCTGTCGTCCGCTATGTGGTAGACACCATTAAAGTGTTGGACAAACAGCACTTGCAGATCACTTTTAAGGGAGGCCTCGTTGTAGAACAGAAAATCCCCTCCAATTAGCTGCAATATCGAGCGAAATACCTAGGGTACCTTCGGCCCGCGCCTTGATTGGCGCGGGCCGTTCTATGTTGAAGCTGCAAAACGGGGCAGGATCCCTCATAGACTCTTCCAGGAGGTGTTTTTATGAGTAAGACAACGATGATCGTCCATTGTGAGTATTCAGGTACAGGCCAGACATTAGAAAAATTGGTACAGAGTTCTTTCTATACTTTCCTGAAAAAGGAGCTGTCTGAGCTAGCTATTTGTCGAGATGTGTAGTATGCTTGTGTCGATGAATGGCCGCTTATCTCAGGAGGTATAGCATGTACTTAGAGATAAGCAATCCCATGGATTACCATGCGGGGTTATACATCAGACTATCAAAGGAGGATGAGAGCGAGGGGCCATCGCAGAGCGTCCAGAACCAGGAATCCCTGCTGCGGGAGTTTGTACAGCAGCACCGGCTGAGCGTCTACGATACCTATATTGACGACGGCTGGAGCGGCACTAACTTCGACCGGCCGGCCTTCCAGCGGATGATTGCGGACATCGAGGCCAAAAAGGTCAATATGGTCATCACCAAGGATCTCTCCCGACTGGGCCGGGACTACATTCTGACCGGCCACTACATGGAGCGGTACTTCCCCGAGCACCGGGTGCGGTACATCTCCCTGCTGGACGGCATCGACACCGGCGTGGACTCCACCGCCAACGACATTACCCCCTTCCGGGCTATCATGAACGACATGTACGCCAAGGATATCTCCAAGAAGATCAAGAGCGTCAAGCGGGATAAGCAGCGGAAGGGACAGTTTATCGGCGGCAAGCCGGTGTACGGCTACAAGATGCACCCAACGGAGAAAAACAAGATCGTCATTGATGAGGAAGTGGCCCCTATCGTGCGGCGGATCTTCGCCCTGGCCCTCTCAGGCATGAGCTGCCGGAATATCGCCACTCTCCTCAACCAGGAGGGAGTACCTACCCCGGCAACCTACGCGGGTCTCCCGGTGGCAAGACCCGGTCCCTACACCGGGCTGTGGAGCAGTGAACGAATCTCCGACATGCTGCAAAATGAGACCTACATCGGCAACATGGTACAGGGGCGCAGCGTGAAGATCAGTTACAAGTCCAAGAAGTGCCTGAAGCAAAACCCAGCCAACTGGGTGGTGGTGGAGGGTACCCACGAGCCTCTGGTGGACAGAGAGACCTTTCAGAAGGTGCGGATGCTGGTGAACAGCCGCAGGCACACCCGGAGCCGGACCTATGACTTCCTGCTGAAAGGACTGATCTTCTGCCACGAGTGTGGCTACCCTCTGACGGTTCTCAACCGGAAAAACTCCAAGGGAGAGGATGTGCTGTACTTCGTCTGCCGCACCTATCAACGGTTCACCAAGGCTGGGGTCTGCACCTGCCATTCCATCAAGGAGAAAACGGTGACCGATGTAGTGATCGCCAAGGTGCGGGAGGTGTGCCAGGCGTATCTGAACCCAGACGAGCTGCTGCCCGTGGCACAGGAAGCTGTGGAGAATGCCAGAAAGCAGAGCAGCCTGGAGACAGAACTCCAGGCCCTCCAATCCAAGATCGACAGCCTCACCGCCAATCTGGACCGGATGTATACCGACCGACTCAGCGGGCTGCTGCCAGAGGCGGACTTCCAGCGCATCTTCGGCCGGATCAAGCTGGAACGGGAGCAGATGGAGGAGAAACGGCAGGAGTTGGAGCTGCGTCAAAAAAGCCCTGTCCGCAGTGAGGACAGGGCAAGGGAACTGGTACAGCGGTTCATCGAAACTGCCGGGGAAAGCCGTGAGCTGCTGGTGAGCCTTATCGAGCGGGTGGAGCTCACCGAGGACAAAGAGATCATCATCAAATTCCGCTTCGCCCAGCTGGACGAAACGGCGGAAAGCCAGATACCGCAAGGGATTGCGCCGTCCCACACGGCGGTATCGCGCATTGAGAAAAAAGCACTCAAGAAGCTGGAGGCGGCCATGGGGGCTCAGGAATAAGCACTCCTGTGCCGCGGTACAAAGCGGCTTGGGCCCAGCAAAAAAGGGCTTTACTCCTAGCGGCTGAATGGGATATAATAAAATCGGGAAAAAAGAGAGGGGCGGCGCAATAAAACGCTGCTCCCGTACATTAAGAAGATGACAGGAGCGCGACACCATGTTAATCCTGCTTGAGACAATGGCAGAGGAGCGCCGCACCGCCACTGCGCCGGAGCTGCTGGAGCCGCTGATGGCCCGGCTGGCCGGGGGGGATCAGGAGGCGCTGGCAGAGCTGTACCACCGCACGCGGACGTCGGTGTACGGCCTGGCCCTATCCTACCTGAAAAACCAGCATGACGCTGAGGATGTGACCCAGGACGCTTTTGTGCGGGCCTGGGAAAACGCCCATCAGTACCGTCCCCAGGGTACACCGCTGGCCTGGCTGCTGACCATCGCCCGCAACCTCGCCCTGATGAAGCTGCGGGAGCGGGGCAGGACCCAGGACATGGCTCTGGAGGACTGGGAACGGCTGGCAGCGGAGAACCCGATGGTGACGGTGGAGGACCGGCAGGTGCTGGACGCCGCCCTCACTGCGCTGGCGGATGACGAACGGCAAATTGTGCTGCTCCACGCGGTGACCGGCTGGAAGCACAGGGAGATTGCAGGCCTGCTGGAGCTGCCCCTGTCCACGGTGCTGTCCAAGTACCGCCGCGCGCTCCTGAAACTAAAGACGAAGCTGGAAGGAGGGGATGCCCTGTGACCGATCAGGAACTGGAACAGCGTCTGCGCACCGCGCTGGAGCACGCCGCGCCCGACCATCTGGAGGCGCTCCTCTCCCGGTGCGAACTGCGGCGGGGAAACGTGATTCCCATGACCGTACCGGCGCGGAAGCCGCGGAAAAAGGCGGCCATGGCCTGGCTTGCGGCGGCCTGCCTGGCGCTGGTGGTGGTGGGCGGAGGCGCCGGTGTTCAGTATTACCAGGCCAACGCCGTGGCTTCGGTCATCTCCCTGGATGTCAATCCCAGCGTGGAGCTGGATGTAAACCGGCAGGAGAAGGTGGTCTCGGCCGTTCCGCTGAACGCGGACGCCAACGAAATTCTCGACGGCATGGACCTGAAGGGGGCCGACCTGAATGTGGCGGTCAACGCCATCATGGGCTCTCTGCTCAAGCACGGCTATGTGGACGAACTGGCCAACTCCATCCTCATCTCGGTGGAGGACGACGACGCGGCCCGGGGCGCAGCCCTGGAGCAGAAGCTGACCACGGAAATCGGGCAGGTGCTCGACTCCGCCAAAGTCAACGGAGCGATCCTCTCCCAGACCCTCAGTGGGGACAGCGCCCTTCAGCAAAAGGCGGACGAGTATGGCATCTCGCTGGGCAAGGCCACGCTGATCCAGTCCCTGGTGGACAGCAGCAACCATCTCACGTTTGAGTCCCTGGTGGGGCTGTCCATCAATGAGCTGAATCTGCTGGCCAATTCCACCGCAGTCCAGACCCCGGACAGCGCGGGGGGACAGACCAGCACGACCGCCTCCAACCCGGCGCTAAACTCGGTAGGTACAGCCAGCCAGAGCGCCTATATCGGTGTGGAGGCCGCCAAGGAGGCCGCCCTGACCCATGCGGGTGTGACCAGTGGGGACGTGGTGTTCCTGGAGGCTGACTACGACTATGAGGACGGCCGTATGGTATACGAGGTGGAGTTTTTTGCCGGAAACACGGAGTATGAGTACGATGTAGATGCCGCCACCGGCGCCATTGTCAAGCACGGGCGGGAGCAAAAGGGCGGCAGCCTGACCAGCGGCGGAAGTACCGCTCAGACCGACATCGGCGAGGCGGCGGCCAAAGCCGCGGCCTTCGCCCATGCGGGCGTGGCCGAAGGGGACGTGCGCGGGCTGACGGTCAAGCGGGACTTTGACGATGGCCGCCTGACCTACGAGCTGGAATTCTGGGCAGGTACTACAGAGTACGAGTACGAGATTGCTGCCGCGGACGGCAGCGTGCTCAAGAGCAAGCGGGAGGAGCACCCCAATGCCCTGCCCGCGGACCAGGCCATCGGGCGGGATGCCGCCCGGGACGCGGCGTTGGCCCACGCGGGGGTGGCGCTGACCGACACCTACGAGCTGGAGGTGGAGGAGGAGCTGGACGAGCGCACGCCCTGCTATAAGGTGGAGTTCAAGGCCGGCGGCATGGAGTACGAGTACAAGATCGACGCCAGAACCGGCGGCGTGCTCACCTATGAGATGGATCGGGACTGACGCGGCAAAGCGCCGCCCCGGAGCGACAGGCTCCGGGGCGGCGCTTTTTTTGAAAAGGCTCAAAGCTCCATGTCCAGCAGGTAGGAGGACAGGCCCTTGCCGTGCATGTCCACGGAGAGGGAGCGGGTTACGCCGCCGCCCAGGGCGGCGTACATGACAAAGTTCAGCGCATGGATATTGGGCAGCTCATAGCGAACCACCTCACCCTTGACCATGCCCTTGAAGTGCTCCTTCACCCGCTCAGCGGTGACTCTCTCCTTGAGCAGCGCATAGTCCTTGGGGTCGTAGGCGATGAGGGAGATGTTGGAGATGTTGCCCTTGTCGCCGGTGCGGGAGTGTGCGATATCCCAGAGTTTCATAGAAAATGCCTCCTTTCTGTCTTGAAATCAGACTTCAAAGATCTCGACTTCGGGCTTAACATCGCAGCGGCTCACCAGAATGGAGGCCACGGACACAATGTCGCGGGTGCGCTTGACGGCGCCGCAGCCGCCGGCTGGGCCATTGGTGTAGAGGGCCTCCACCTCGTTGCCGATGAGCTCGGCGTCGGCCCTGGCCTTGGCCCGGCCGGACACGCGGACCCGCACCTCGCTGGGCTCTTCGTTGTACTTGAAGTCAGGGTTCCAGTACAGGCTGTTGCAGCCGAAGCCTACCGCGGGCCACGCAGCCGGGGCCTCCGTAGCTGATCTCGCCGTCGCCGATGAAGCAGTCCTTGTAGCCGATGGAACACTTGAAGGTCTCGGTCCTGGGCTTGCCGGAGGCGCCCTCCACCTTCACTTTATCCTTCTCCACCTCGGTAAACTTGACCTGCTTGAAGTCGGCCACCACATCGGGGGTCAGGTAGTTCTCGGGATCGTGAATCTCGTAGACGATCTGCTCGGAGCAGGTCTCCACCGTGACCATGCCGCCGGACTCCGGAATCTTGGTGACGAAGAAGGACCCGTCCTCGGAGATCTCCACAATGGGGAAGCCCAGGTGGCCCAGGCCGGGGACATCCTTCTTGCCGGGTTCGGCGAAGTAGCCGCCAGTGACCTGGCCGCCGCACTCCAGGAGGTGGCCCATCATGGTGCCCTTGCCCAGCTTGTCCCAGTCCTCCAGCGACCAGCCGAAGGCGTGGATGGCGGGGGCCATGAAGATGGCGGGGTCGGCTACGCGTCCGGTGATGACCACGTCGGCGCCCTGCTCCAGGGCTTTCAGAATACCCTCCACGCCCATGTAGGCGTTGGCGGAGACGATCTCACCGGGGAGCTTGGACAGGGGCTCGTGGGTCTCCCACACCTCGGCGTCCATGTACTTGTTGATGACGGGCAGCAGATCGTCGCCGGTGACGCAGGCGATCTTCATGCCGGTCAGGCCGTGCCTGCGGGCAATCTCCACGCACTTCTGGGCAGCGGCCTGGGGATTGGCAGAGCCCATGTTGGTGATGAGCTTCACCTTGTGCTTCCAGCACAGGGGAAGGGCCTTCTCCATGCGGTGCTCCAGAAGACCGTTGTATCCCTTGGACGGG
>QWCV01000447.1_pt1 | contig 48372 bp, 35 predicted proteins | sample 1972621 | NCBI WGS metagenome assembly QWCV01 (sample SAMN09866699, study PRJNA288562) | Human gut metagenome isolate pre2_stool, whole genome shotgun sequencing... | isolation source: gut | host: Homo sapiens | place: USA: California | reverse complement strand
GCACGAACGACTCGTGCCAGTTGCCGTTACAATGGTGAACGCCCCCGATTTGTCATTGCGAGGCCCCAACGGGGCCGTGGCAATCTCGGGAAGGCACTTCCAGTTCGTACAAAGTGCCGATAAAACGTACCAACCAATTGCGTCTGTAGCGGCGGTCACTGCGCAGCCGTTGGCGGCTTTGCCGCCTTACGGATGCGGCGTGCCCCTTGCGGGTAGCGAGCGCCATGCAGGCTGCCAATATTTGCGGCATGGATTCAACGGCATGAGGCTTCCGGGGCTGTCATTGCGAGGCCCCAACGGGGCCGTGGCAATCTCGCAGTACCGGGGTGGATAACAGGAAAGCCCCGGCGAAAACGCAACTGCCTTCCCGAGATTGCCACGTCGCTTCGCTCCTCGCAATGACACATCAGGGGAGTGCGGCGGTGCACCAGCGCCCTCCAGCGGTTTAATGACCCCCTACAAGGCGCTCACTGAGCGCCGCTACAGTCAAATTTGATAGCGACTGCGTTCGGCGGCCCATTGCCGCTTCGCGGACGGGCCTGGCTGTCCCCGCCTCAGCTTGTCAAAAAAGTCCCTTCGGGCCTTTTTCGCCAAGCTGCTTTCAGAATTGCAAAATCAAATTTTGCAGCATGATTTTGCAATTCTGCCGCTGTGGCGGGCTATTTGACGCGAAAGGAAACCCTGACGGTTTCCTTTCACACTATCCTTCCCTCCGAAACTTTCGGCTAAGCAGGTTTTTGACAGTCTGGGGCGGGGCATGCCCCGCCCCTACATATTTTTTTACAACAAATTTTACAACAAATAGTGCTCCAGCTCACGGAGAAAGCGGCTGAGGTTTTCGCAGTCCGGCTCATAATACAGGCTCGTGCCGCGGCGCGTGGCCGTGAGAAGCCCCTCGTTGCACAGCAGGTTCATGTGGTGCGAGATCGTGGCCGGGGCGAGGGACAGCTTTTCGGCGATATCCTGCCCGTTGCACGGGCCGTCCTTCACGGCGCGCAGGATCTCCAGGCGGCTCTTGTCGCCGATGGACTTCAGCCGCCGGACAAGCGAGGCCGACTGGTCGGAATATTTCACGATCAGCTCGCCGAGCTGGGTGTAGTACACGCCGTAATACAGCGTTTCCGCCGCAAAGTCCCACTGCACGCCGTGGAACGCCATCATCGACGGCACGACGGTCAGACGCTCCGGGCGCTGCGGCAGGCTCAGGTTGACGAACAGAGCCACGGGATCGTCGCCGATCTTGGCCTTTGCGTCCTTCATTGCGCTGCGGCAAAGCGACGCGGCCGTGTCCGGCACATGCTCGAGGAACAGGGCCGTGGCCTTGCGCAGGATGATGTCCAGCTCCTCCATATAGTCATCAATGGAATAGAACAGCGCTGTGCAGATCCACTTCACATCCTCAGTCGCCGGGCTTTGCAGCAGGAAGCGGATGAGAGCGTCGAAGCTGTCGATCCCTGCAAGGTCCTCCGTCTCCAGCCCGAGCACGCGGGCCAGCACGCGCTTGAGCGCGCCGAGCTTTTCGGCCTCCGGCAGGCTGCCGTAGTGCGGGCGGCTGTGCAGCACGGCATAGAGCGGCCGGGCCAGCGCCGAGGTCGTGCCGCCGCGCGAGGAAAAGAAAAAGCGCAGCTGCTCCTCGCTGACCTGCAGATTGGAGACAACGTAGTTTTCCAGATCGATGAGCGGCTGCAGCATGGCCTCCAGCTCAAACATCGGGATATTGTACTTCCCGGAGAGATAATCGCGCAGGGCGGGGATGCTGTGCGGGGCATCCTCCCCGGCCTGATAACGGCGCTCCAGCAGATAGATGCACTCCATCTCCGGATTGAGGCGCTCAAAATATTGGATCTGCAAGTCAGAAGTCCTCCTGAAGGTGGTCTTTCGATTTCTATCGTAATTCATGCATATTGTATCCCGGATGAGCGGAAAAGTCAAGCACTGGATTCGGACGGATATCGAAGTTTGACGAAATATCTCGTGCAAAATGTAGAATTTATCGGGAAAAATCACAACAGATGTACACGATACGCGGACAAATGCGGAAGAATGAAAGGCAGAACTATATAAATTCTGAGCGAAATCAGTCATTATCTTGAAAATATGCCGAATATAGAGCATAATCCTTGGAATAATTTAAATTCTAATGTCTATCGAATTTTGATAAGATGAATATAGAATTTCTATTGATTTTCTTTGAGCGACGTGGTAGAATACCGCCAAGGCAGAAAGTTAGCACTGCCATCTATCGAAATGAAAGGAAGAAGGACCATGAAAATGAAACGGTTTCTGGCGATCCTGTTGGTTCTGGCAATGTGCCTGACAACGCTCGGCGTTGTTCCGGCCATGGCCGTCGAACCCGCGGCCGAAGAGAGCGACGATGCGATCTCCGCCCGCTGGACCGATAAGGATTCCCTGTCCCCCGCGGATCAGGAGATCACCCCGCATGAGGTCGAGGGTGAGATCCCGTCTGCGGACGGAGTTGATCTCTCGAACGACGAAAACGCTCTCAAGGCCTCCGACATCGTTACGGTGATCGTGGAGCTGGAGGGCGAGCCTCTGGCAGACGCAGCCACGGGAGAACTCGACACGTTTATCAGCTCTCCCGCCTGTCTGCAGCTCGAGCAGGACCTCCTGAACGAGCAGGCTTCCGTCCGTGCCGAGATCGAGGCACTGACCGGAAAGACCGAGACCGCTTCCGTCAATGGCGCAAGCGACCTCACCTATTCCTATACGACCGTCCTGAACGGCTTCTCCATGAAGCTCCCCTACGGCAAGCTTGACGAGGTCCGCTCGCTGAACGGCGTCAAGAACGTCTGGGTCGCGGAGCAGTACAGCCTGCCCGAGGACCTCAGTGCCGATGACGACACGATCTCCATGAACAGCTCCACCGGCATGGTCGGCTCGACCGAGGTCAATGCCATGGGCTATGACGGCACCGGCACCATCGTCGCCATCCTTGACACCGGCTTCATGAAGGCGCACGAGGCCTTCTCCGTCATGCCGACGAATACGAAGTATTCCAGGGACGACATCGCCTCCCTGCTGCAGAGCCAGTCTCTTGCAAGCAAGGTGACGGATGCCGATTCCGTGTACATCAACGAAAAGGCCCCCTACGGCTATGACTACGCGAACGGCGACGCCGATCCCGAGGCCATCGGCCAGGCGCACGGCGTCCACGTTGCAGGCACCGTCGCGGGCAACAACGGCAAGGACTTCCACGGCGTGGCCCCGAATGCCCAGCTGATGATCATGAAGATCTTCGCCGACAACTCCGGCTCCACCTCCGACGATATCATCCTCGCGGGCATTGACGATGCCGTCAAGCTCGGCGCGGACTCCATCAACATGTCCCTCGGCTCCCCCGCCGGCTTTACGGATTATGGCGATGAAAACGAGAGCGAGGAAGAGCACCTGACGTACTACGGCGTTTATACCCGTGCCGAGAAGGCCGGCGTCAACGTCCTGGTCGCAGCAGGCAACGAGACTGCCTCGACGATGTATGTGACGGCCCACAGCAACCTGACGTATGCCGAGTATCCGGATAACGGCATCGTTGCGTCGCCCTCCACGGTCGCGGCCAGCCTGTCGGTCGCCTCTGTGGATAACGTGAAGTTTACCTCTACCTATCTGATGCTGGGCGAGGAAAAGATCCCTTATAACAATGCGGTGGATAACGCAACCTCCAACCCCTATGATATCCTCGAGACCATGGACGGCAAGACGCTCGAGTACGTTATGGTCCCCGGCCTCGGCGAGGAGAAGGACTTTGAGGGTCTCGACCTGACCGGCAAGATCGCGGTCGTGCAGCGCGGCACCCTGAACTTCGGCACGAAGGCGGAGAACGCCTCCAAGGCCGGTGCAGTCGCGTGCATTATCTACGACAACGTCAGCGGCTCCCTGCTGAACGCCGCTCTGGAGACGTATTTCATCCCGACCATCACCATTACGAAGGCTTCCGGCGAAAAGCTGGCTGCGGCTGCCGAGAAGAAGGTCTCCTTCTCCAAGGAGTACTACGGCCTTGTGGACAACCCCGTTGGCGGCGGCGTCAGCTCCTTCTCCAGCAAGGGCCCGGCTCCGGACCTGAGCATCAAGCCCGAAATTTCCGCCCCCGGCGGCAACATCCTCTCCTCCGTCCTCGGTGCGGCCGATGCCTATGAGGTCTATTCCGGCACCTCCATGGCTACCCCGCACATGGCCGGCGAAGCGGCTCTGCTGCGTCAGTACCTGAACAAAAATTATCCGAACATCACGGGCGAAGATCTGGGCGACCTTGTCAACAGCCTGCTCATGAGCACCGCTGTTCCGTCCGTTGAGCCGGACGGCACCTATTACCCGGTCCGCCGCCAGGGCGCAGGCGTTGCCAACATCGCAAACGCCATCGAGTCCGGCGCGTACCTCTCCGTCGAGGGCTGCAAGCGCCCGAAGGCCGAGGTCGGCTCCAGCAAGGACGGCGTCTATACCTACACCGCGACCGTCCACAACATGACGGGCGAGGCCAAGTCCTACACCGTCGATACCACTGCCATGATTGAGACCATTACGGTCATCAACGGCGAGAACTTCGCCTCCAACTCCAACCGCGACCTGACGGCCGATGAAGTGACCATCACCTATACCGGCCTGACCGCGGACAACAAGATCACCGCCCCCGCCAACGGCGAGGCGACCTTCTCCGTGAAGATCGAGCTGACCGCAGCGGGCAAGCAGGCCTATCAGGATAACTTCCCGAACGGCTCCTATATTGAGGGCTACACCTTCCTGACCGCCGACGAGGGCGTCAGCCTGAGCCTTCCGATCCTCGGCTTCTATGGCGACTGGAACAGCCTGCAGGTCTTCCAGGGCACCTATGATGAAGGCCCCGCGAACGTTACCTATTCCGTTCTGGCCGATGTCAACGCCTCCCTGAGCGGCAACTACGTCGGCGTGAACAACCGCACGGATACCTTCGCACGCCGCTGGATGGGCTTCGGCCCGGCGCGCGGTGGCCGTATGCTGCTGCATCTGTCCAGCCTCCTGCGAAATTCCGAGGCCTATCAGATCACGGTCAAGAACGCCAAGGGCGAGACCATGTGGGATTCCGGCGACCTCGGTGCTGTCCGCAAGACCTACATCACCGTTACGCAGACCGGCTATCAGGCCACGGCGACCCTTGTGCAGAAGGGCTGGAACGGCCGCCTGCCCGGCGCTGACGGCTCCTATAACACCGGCGACTGGGCCCCCGAGGGCGAGTACACCTTCACCGTCCGGGGCCGCGGCGTCGGCTCCGACGTGGACGATTACCAGAGCTACAGCTTCTATGTCGATAACACCAGGCCCGAGCTGAAGAGCGCCGAGCTGTATGAGGACGAGAACGGCGACCTGAAGCTGGCCCTGACCGTCTCCGACAACAAGTATCTCCAGTTCCTCTGGGTCATCGATTCCGCACAGCAGTTCTTCTATCTGGAAGCCGCCGAGGAATTCAAGGACATGAAGGAAGGCGAGACCGTCCGCGTCGTGCTCGATGCCTCCGATCTGGTCCAGCAGCTGTCCCTGAACGCCGCCAACCCCGGCCGCGTGGGCATTCTGATCAGCGACTGCGCCAACAACACGACCACCGTCTTTGTGGACATCGGCCCGCAGGGCATGGAGATCGAGCCTGCCGAGATCGCCGTCGGCGAGACGAAGCAGCTCTCCTACAAGGTCAATCCCGCCTCCATGCAGGATACTGCCTTCACCTGGACCTCCTCCGATGAGTCCGTGGCCACCGTCAACGAAAAGGGCGAGGTCACCGGCCTGTCCGACGGCACCGTCCGCATCACGGCCACGGCCTTCTCCCGGCTGTCCTCCTATTGCACGGTCACGGTGGGTCAGGGCGTCAAGTTCGACCGCAACTTTGGCGAGGCTGAGCATCTCGGCGAGATCTTCACGACCGAGGACGGCCTGTGGTACAAGGTTTCCGGCCCGGATACCGTTATGCTCCTGCCGGAGAACAACAAAACGCAGAATTATTCCGGCTCCTATTCCTCCATGGCCGAGATCGTCGTTCCGGCGGCGGTCGAATATGAGGGCGAGACCTACCGCGTGACGGCGCTTGCCTCTGAGGCCTTCTATTCCAACTCCAAGACTACTTCCGTCACTCTGCCTGACGGCTTGGAATCCATCGGCAGCGCAGCCTTCTTCTTCGCACGCAATATCACGACCCTGCATATTCCGGACAGCGTCAAGACCATCGGCAGCATGGCCTTCAACGGCGTTTCCAATGCAAAGCTCAATATCCCGGCTTCCATCGAATTCATCGGTGACTCTGCCTACAGCATGTCCGGCGTGGTCGACGGCGACTTCCCCGAGGGCCTGGCCTACCTCGGCGAAAAGGCCTTCTTCAATTGCACTGGTCTGACGACCATCAGCCTGCCCTCCACCGTCGAGACCTATGGCCCGAATATCTTCTACGGCTGCAAGAATGTCACCTATGTCGAGCTGCCGCAGGACATGGAGAAGATCCCGAACGGCCTGCTGTGGAACTGCACCGGCCTGAAGCGCATCTACATCCCGTCCTCTGTCAAGGAAATCGGAAACGCTGCCTTCTACGGCTCCGGCCTTGAGAAGCTGAATCTGCCGGACGGCCTGCAGAAGATCGACCAGTGGGCCTTCTGCTCCACAAAGCTCAAGGAGATCATCATCCCCGATTCCGTTGAGACCATTGAATTCCGTGCCTTTATCTACTGCGACGGCGTGGAGAACTGCGTGGTTGGCTCCGGCGTGAAGGAGATCGGTCAGGATGCCTTCTACTTCTGGAACAACAAGTATGAGGACCAGACCGGCGTCATGCACGTCAAGACCACCGAGCAGGCCAAGCTCCTGCGCTACTCTGGCTATGGCCACGAGATCCTGATCAACGGCGCACCCTACACCTCCTACTTCGGCAGCCAGTTCGCCGTGGACGGCATCAGCTATATGCCCACCTCTGATACCACCGTCACCGTCACCGCCATCAGCGACGACGCCAAGACCGAGACCTTCTCCATCCCGGCCACCGTTACCAACGAGGGCGACGGCCGCACCTATGCCGTCACCGAGCTGGCGGACCGCCTCCTGTTCCAGAACCAGTCGGTTCTGACCATGCTGGATCTGCCGGATACCATCGAGAAGACCGGTGACCGTACCTTTGACCAGATGTTCAACGTCCGTACTTTTGGCAAACTGCCTGCCAACCTGAAGTCCGTCGGCTATCAGTCCTTCGGCTACCTCGGCTGGGAGCGCCAGCTGGAGCTGAATGGTCAGATTCCTGCCTGGCAGACCGACGTGCTGGACATCCCCGGCAGCATCGAATTCATGGACCAGTGTGCCTTTGCAGGCAACCGTTATAAGACCATCAACGTCGGCGAGGGCATCACGGAGCTGAGCTACTATGCACTCTCCGGTGAGGCTGCCACGACCATCAACCTGCCGAGCACCCTGAAGCGCATCAATGAGAGCGCGATCGCATCCTGCTCCAATGCAGCCGTCAACCTGCCCGACAGCCTCGAGTACATCGGAAAGTCGGCCTTCGCCGGTACGCCGGTCGGCGAGACTGTCCATATGCCGGAGAACCTGACCTACATCGGCGACAAGGCCTTTGCCGCCAATGTCTACAACTCCGACTATACCGCCAAGTACTGGGTCGGGCCGACGACGGTCTACCTGAACGGCAAGCTCGATAACATCGGCGCGAGCGTCTTCCGCCCGGATGCCAAGATCGTTGCCGTGCTGAACAGCCAGCGCAACATGGTCGGCGGCTGCACCGATCTCGACGAGCTGCCCACCGTCATCTGGGACGGCAAGACCGACATCGGCTACAACGACGGCTCCTGCATCCCCGAGGGCGTGACCGTTACCCTGAGCGGCAATGTCACCATTGACGGCAAGCTCTGCATCGAGGGTAAGCTCATCGTCCCGTTCGACGCCAAGCTCACCATCACCGGGAACGCTGTCATTGTCGGCGAGGACAACATCGTCTACGAGGGCTGCAAGCACGAGCATGTCAAGGAGAACATCGTTCCCGCCACCTGCACCGAGGACGGCAGCAAGACCGTCGTCTGCGAGGACTGCGGCGAGACCATCTCCACCGAGGTCATCCCGGCCACCGGCCACAGCTTCGGCGAGTGGACCGTCACGAAGGAGGCCGCCTGCTTCGAAGACGGCGAAGAGACCCGCACCTGCTCCGTCTGCCAGGCAGTCGAGACGCGTCCGATCTTCGCAAACTCCGACAACTGCCCGTCCAAGGCCTTCACCGACCTTGACGCAAAGGCATGGTACCACGAAGGCGTGGACTACGCCCTGACGAACGGCCTCATGAACGGCGTCGGCGGCGACAAGTTCGAGCCGGACGGCCAGCTGACCCGCGCGCAGCTCGTCACCGTGCTCTACCGCGCAGCGGGCGAGCCCGACACCGGCAAGCAGGTCAACCCGTTCACCGATGTGGCGGATGACGCCTGGTACACGAAGGCCGTCATCTGGGCCGCGAACAACGGCATCGTCAACGGCGTCGCCAAGAACACCTTCGCGCCGGACGACAGCATCACCCGTGAGCAGATCGCCGCGATGCTCTACCGCTACGCCGGTGCAGAGGCTGCCAAGGAAGACAAGCTCTCCGCCTTCCCGGATGCCGCCAAGGTCTCCGATTGGGCGAAGGAAGCCCTGAACTGGGCAGTCGCCGGCGGCCTCATCAACGGTGTCGCCGATGCCAACGGCACGGCCAACCTCGAGCCGCAGGCCACCGCGACCCGCGCACAGATCGCGACGATCCTCATGCGCTGGCTCGAAAAGTAAGCAGAATCCCACCGCAGGTCTTCCATCCTTCCTCCCTGCGGGTATAAAAGCCATGGCCGGGGCGCAAGCCCCGGCCATTTGGCGTCTTAGTATAGGCATTGTAGGGGAGCGGCATGCCGCTCCCGGCGCTGCACTCGCAGCCCGTACCGGCAGCCGCTAAAACGGCACCGGCTCCCGAATTGTCATTGCGAGGAGGCCGCAGGCCGACGTGGCAATCTCGGGAAGGCACTTGCAGTTCGCACAGGGCGTCGATAAAAACGCACAAACCGATTGCGTCTGTAGCGGCGCTCAGTGAGCGCCATTGGCAGTTGCAAATATGGAGGCATTCCCGGTGAACGTGCAATGCCCCCAAGTTTGTCATTCCGAGGAGCGAAGCGACGTGGGAATCTCCTGCAACCGGTTACGTTTTCGTCGGGAGTGACCTGTTATCCAACCGGGTCCTGCGAGATTGCCGCGTCGCTGCGCCCCTCGCAATGACAAGTCGGAGGTGCTTGCCATTTTAGCGATGCCCTGAACCTATCGGCAGTGCCTGCAAGGCCCTCTCAGTCACCTTCGGTGACAGCTCTCCCAGAGGGAGAGCCAAGGGCGGCTCCATCACAAAAAAGCTCCGGGACCCGTATGGGCCCCGGAGACGCTTTATTCCGCTTCGCCGTCCGTCTCGGGCGGCGTTTTTTTCGGCCGGTCGAAAAACAGGACATACACGATGAGCAGCGCGCAGCCCGTTGTCACGAAGCAGTCGGCCACGTTGAATACGGGGAAATTGACGAATTCCAGACGGATCATGTCCGTCACTGCGCCGGAGACGACGCGGTCGATGAGGTTGCCGAGCGCGCCGCCCGCGATCATCGCGAGACATACAAGCTCAAATCTCTTCTGCAGGACCTTTTTCCAGATCAGCACGCCGACAATGGCGAAAAACGCCGCTGTCACCAGCACGAACAGCCACGTCTGCCCCTCGAGCATCGACCACGCCGCGCCGGTGTTCTTGATGTGTGTGATGTGGAAAAACCCCGGAATGGCCTTGACGACGGCCGAGCCGTTCGTGCTCGGAATGTGCGTCACCGTCAGCCACTTCGTCCACTGATCCAGCCCGACGATCACGGCCGCAAGGGCGGCCAGAATTCCGTAAAACATGCGTTCTCCCTCCGTTACGCGCGGGCGTGTGCCCGGCTCTGCGCCACGGCAAGCTCGTCGCAGCGGTTGTTTTTGGCGTTGTCGGCGTGTCCCTTCACCCAGTTCCAGCTCACGCGGTGCGTCTCGAGCAGGGGCAGCAGCTCCTGCCACAGGTCGACGTTCAGCGCGGGCTTTTTGTCGGCCTTGATCCAGCCGCGCGCGCGCCAGCCATAGACCCAGCGCTTCTGCACGGCGTCGCAGACGTATTTCGAGTCTGTGTAGAGCGACACCTCGCACGGCTCCTTCAGCGCGCGCAGGGCGGAGATGACGGCCGTCAGCTCCATGCGGTTGTTCGTCGTCTGCGCCTCGCCGCCGGAAAGCTCCTTCTCCGTGCCGTTCCACTCCAAAATCGCGCCCCAGCCGCCGGGGCCGGGGTTGCCGGAGCAGGCCCCGTCGGTATAGATGGTGATGTGCTTCATTCGTCCATTTTCAGAACCGCCATGAACGCCTCGGAGGGCACGGACACCGTGCCGAACGTGCGCATGCGCTTCTTGCCTTCCTTCTGCTTTTCAAGCAGCTTCTTCTTGCGGGTGATGTCGCCGCCGTAGCACTTGGCCAGCACGTCCTTGCGCAGGGCCTTGATGGTCTCGCGGGCGATGATCTTGCCGCCGACGGCCGCCTGCACCGGAATTTCAAACATCTGGCGCGGGATATTCTCCTTGAGCTTTTCGCAAATTTTGCGCGCGCGGGCGTAGGCGTTGTCCGCAAACAGGATGAAGGACAGCGCGTCGACGATCTCGCCGTTGAGCAGGATGTCGAGCTTCACAAGGCGCGACGGACGGTAGCCGTCCATCTCGTAGTCCAGCGAGCCGTAGCCGCGCGTGCGGGACTTCAGCGCGTCAAAGAAGTCGTAGATGATCTCGTTGAGCGGCATGAAATAGTGCAGCTCCACGCGGCCCTCGTCAAGGTAGGTCATGTCGCGGTATTCGCCGCGGCGCTGCTGGCAAAGCTCCATGATGTTGCCGACGTATTCCGGCGGCGTCAGGATGCTGGCGCGGACGAACGGCTCCTCGCACTGCAGAATTTCGGCGGGGTCGGGGTAATTCAGCGGGGTATAGACCTCAATGGTCTCGCCGCTCGTCTTCGTGATGCGGTAGACGACGTTCGGCGCGGTCGTGATGAGGTCGAGGTTGTATTCGCGCTCCAGACGCTCCATGATGATCTCCATGTGCAGCAGGCCCAAAAAGCCGCAGCGGAAGCCGAAGCCGAGGGCAATGGAATTTTCCTGCGTATAGGACATGGAGGCATCGTTGAGCTTCAGCTTCTCCAGCGCGTCGCGCAGGTCGCCGTATTTGCTGCCGTCGGCCGGATAGACGCCGGAGTAGACCATGGGCTGCACGGCCTTGTAGCCGGGCAGAGGCTCGCTGCAGGGGTCCTCCACGCCGGTGACGGTGTCGCCGACGCGGGTGTCCGCCACGGTCTTGATGGAGGCCGTGAGATAGCCGACCTCGCCCGCGCCGAGAGCATCGGCAGGGATCATGCCGTTCGGGTGCAGGTAGCCGACCTCGACGATCTTGTATTCCGCACCCGTGGCCATCATGCGGATGTCCATGCCGGGGCGCAGCACGCCGTTCTTCACGCGGAGATAGACAATTACGCCGCGGTAGGAGTCGTATTGACTGTCGAAGATCAGGGCCTGCACGGGGGCCTCACGGTCGCCCTGCGGGGCGGGAATGTTCCGCACGACGTCCTCAAGCACAGCGTGGATGTTGATGCCGTTTTTGGCGGAAATTTCCGGCGCTTCCATGGCGGGGATGCCGATGACGTCCTCGATCTCGTGCTTGACCTCCAGCGGGCGGGCGGACGGCAGGTCGATCTTGTTCACCACGGGGATGACCTCCAGCCCGGCGTCGATGGCAAGGTAGGTGTTGGCCAGCGTCTGGGCCTCGATGCCCTGCGAGGCATCCACGACGAGCACGGCGCCCTCGCAGGCGGCCAGCGACCGGGAGACCTCGTAGTTGAAGTCCACATGGCCCGGCGTGTCGATGAGGTTTAGGGTATAGGTCTCGCCGTCGTCGGCGTGATAGGTCAGCTTGACGGCGCGGGCCTTGATGGTGATGCCGCGCTCACGCTCCAGCTCCATGGAGTCGAGGATCTGGTCCTCCATCTCACGCTTGTCCACGGTGTTGCACTCCTCGAGCAGGCGGTCTGCCAGCGTGGATTTGCCGTGGTCAATATGGGCGACGATGGAAAAATTCCGGATGTGGTTCAAATCGGTCATGGGGCAACCTCTTACTTCATGAATTTATCAATGGCGGCGCACAGGCTCGCAATGGCCTGATCGTCGCCCTCCTCCACGGCGTCGACGATGCAGTGCTGGATATGGTCCTGCAGGATCACCTTGCCGGTGTTCTCGATGGCGGCGCGTACCGCAGCGATCTGGATGAGCACCTCGGCACAGTCGCAGTCGTCCTCGACCATGCGCTTGACCTTTTCCAGATGGCCGATGGCGCGGGCCAGACGGTTGACGACGTTTTTCTTGCTCTCGTGGACGTGCGGGTGGGAGTGGGAATGGGCTTCGGTATGGGAATGCGCGTGCGTCGGCACGCCGAATTCGTTTGGTTCATGCATGGCGGAATTCCTCGCTGCAGAGATTAAATCATTACTACCATATCATATCACATTCCGGCTGGAATGAAAACCCTCCCCGGGGGAATTTTTCGACACCGCAAAGGGAAATGTAGGGGAGTGGACAGCCGGACCCGGCGCTGAACCAGCGCAAGAAACAGGCTGACGATAAAAACGTACAAACCGATTGCGTCTGTAGCGGCGGTCAGTGACCGCCATGCAGGTTGGCAATGATTACGGAACAAATTCAGTGGCGCAATGCCCCTAAATTTGTCATTGCGAGGAGGCCGAAGGCCGACGTGGCGCCCTGAGCGCGAAGCGCGAGGAAGTGCCCTTGGGGTGCAATCTCGCAGTACCCGACCGGAATGTGGGAAAGCCATCGGCGAAATCGCAGCTGCCTTCCCGAGATTGCCACGGCCCCTTCGGGGCCTCGCAATGACAAGTCGGGGGCGTTTGCTTTTTCATGTCACTCTGTACGAATCGTTCGTGCGCTGCCGGGAGCGGACAGCCGGGCCCCTGCAACGCTCCAACGGAGGCATGCCGGACAAAAAATGCCCTCCTGAGAGGTTTCATAAGAAAGAAGGCAGTACAAAATTTGTGCTGCCTTCTGTACGATCTGAAAACGGACAGATACCGGATTTTTGCTGACAAAATCCGATGCTTGCTGCGCCTGTGGACAAAAAAGTGATATTCCGGGCTTTGCCCGGAGTGATATTTTCCTATTCGGAAAGTGATAGAAAAGCCTCGCGGCTTTTGTGATATTATATTCGCCGGTGAAACTGCCGCAGGCAATATCACGATGCGAAGCATCCTATCACTGTCCGAAGGACAATTTCACTCGCCGTCAGGCGAATATAACGGAGGCGCACTTCCTTGCGGAGTGCGCCTCTCCGGGGCGTGGTAACCGAACACGCGGCGGACGGGGAATATTCTCAAACGCCCTGCGGGAACAGGCGCTCCTGCAGGCGGCGGGAGCCAAGGGCAAAATACAGCGCCGTGCCGAGCACGAGCAGGACGGCGGCCTCACCGGCCGCAACGTAGACCGCGTTGAGCCAGAACGGGATCTCGCCGATGTAATACGTCAGCTCCCAGCCGACGAGCACGGCGTTCCAGACCGCGGGCATGAGCAGCGCGGGCAGCGGGAGCTTCCAGAGCGTGGCGCGGCGCAGCAGATACATGCACGTTGTGGCCAGCAGCGTCGCGCCGGTGCCGACGAGCCAGTCCAGCGGCAGCGCGCCCGCGTTGGAAATGTTGAACAGCAGACAGCCGACCGTCAGGCCGGGGATGGCTGCCGGAGTGAACAGGGCAAAAATACACAGCGCCTCCGACGCGCGGAACTGAATGGCGGCCGACGTTGTGCCGGGCAGCAGCCAGTTCTGCAGGTAGGTCAGGGCCACATAGAGCGCGGCCAGGATCGCGCCGTGCGTGATCATACGGATCTGTTTTGATTTCATGTTTTCTCCATTCCGGGACAAAAAAGGCGCAGCATGGACGCTGCGCAGCTGTCCATAGTTTTATTTTACGACAGGATGGTCTCGAACTGTCGATATTCGGTTACGATGGTATTGTAGCGGAGTTTGCACCGACAGTCAAGTGTATTTTGTGTTAAGAAGTCCATGATTTTACGCGGATTTAACATCATTGCGGTGTCAGGCTTTACAGCGAGCCGGTATGATAAGCGCGTGATCCGAAATCAAAGGAAACAATCAAAAAGGAGTTTTGAGTTATGAAAAAGATCTTCAAAGCAATTCTTGCCATCAGCATTATCGGCGCCATGGCGCTGGGCTTCGCCGCCTGCGGCGGCAACGGCGGCAGCGATGCCATTGCCGTCATCTCCCGTGAGGAAGGCTCCGGCACCCGCGGCGCGTTCGTCGAGCTGACCGGCGTCGAGGTCGACAAGGTCGACAAGACCGTCGTCACCGCCGAGATCAGCAGCTCCACCGCAGTCGTCATGCAGACCGTCGCCGGCAACAAGGCCGCCATCGGCTACATCTCCCTCGGCTCCCTCGACAGCTCCGTCAAGGCCGTGAAGGTCGACGGCGTCGAGGCCACGGCCGACAACGTCAAGAACGGCACCTACCCCATCTGCCGCCCGTTCAACATCGCCACGAAGGGCGACCTGAGCGACGCTGCGAAGGATTTCATCGCCTTTATCCAGAGCGACGAGGGCCAGCAGGTCGTCACCGATAAGGGCTGCGTCTCCACCGGCTCCACCGGCGCCTTCACCTCCAGTAATCCGACCGGCACCGTCGTCGTCGAGGGTTCCTCCTCCGTCACCCCGGTCATGGAAAAGCTCGCCGAGGCCTACATGGCCATCAACAGCGGCGTGACCGTCAAGGTCCAGCAGTCCGATTCCTCCACCGGCATGACCTCCGCCATCGAGGGCCTGTGCGACATCGGCATGGCCTCCCGTGAAGTCAAGGACAGCGAGAAGGAGCAGGGTCTGGAAGTCACCACGATCTGCATGGACGGCATCGCAGTGGTCGTGAACAACGACAACACCGTCGATAACCTGAGCCTCGAGCAGATCCGCCAGATCTTCACCGGCGAAGTCACCGACTGGAGCGCCGTGAAATAAGGAATTCCAAAGGTAACGCACAGCGGGAGCCCGGCTCCCGCTGCCTGCGCGTTTCGCAGGCAGCCATCGATGCGCGCTGTAGGGGAGCGGACAGCCGGGCCCGGCGCAACGCTGCCGACCCGAACAGGCTATCGTTAAAATGGTGAAAACCAAAGGCTTGTCATTGCGAGGAGGCGCAGCCGACGTGGCAATCTCGTGCAGGCAGTAGCAGTTCGTACAGGCTGCCGATAAAACCGTACAAACCAATTGCGTCTGTAGCGGCGCTCCCTGCACAAGCCCGCCGGGCGAGAGAAAAATGTAGCGGCGCTCAGTGAGCGCCTTGTACGGGGCGATTCAACGGCAGGAGGGCTCTGGTGCACCACTGCACCACCCTGACGTGTCATTCCGAGGAGGCGTAGCCGACGTGGGAATCTCGCAGGACCCGGCCGGATTACAAGAAGGCCTCGGCGAATACGGTAACTTTACGCGGCGGGGCGTCGAGGACGCCGCCCCCTACAAGACGTGTGCGTTCGACGATAGTACACGGAAATTTGCAACTGCCAAAGGCGCTCACTGAGCGCCGCTACAGACGCAATCGGTGCGTGCCATTTTAACGATAGCCTGTTAATTGCACCGGTGCTGCGCCGGGCCCGGCTGTCCCCTCCCCTACAAACCAAGTGCTTACCCCCCACGATCCTGTCTTCTTTCAGGAGGAACTATGAAACACAATCTCCACGCCATTCGGGAAGGGACCATGAAGGTCGTCTTCCTGCTGACGGCCTGCATCTCCATCCTTGCCGTGGCGCTCATCTGCATTTTCCTGTTTGCCAACGGCATCCCCACCATGCATAAGATCGGCCTCGGCAAATTCCTGTTCGGCATGACCTGGGCGCCGAATCAGGACCTCTACGGCATCTTCCCCATGATCATCGCCAGCATCCTCGTCACGGGCGGCGCGATCCTCATCGGCGTCCCGCTGGGCCTGCTGTGCGCGCTGTATCTGGCGCGCTTCTGCCCGAAGCGCCTGTATGCCGTGCTGAAGCCCGCCGTCGATCTGCTGGCCGGCATCCCGTCCATCGTCTATGGCTTCTTCGGCCTTGTCGTCCTCGTCCCGGCCCTGCAGGCCATGTTCGGCAGCGGCAAGAGCATCGTCACGGCTTCCATCATGCTCGGCATCATGATCCTGCCGACCATCATCAGCGTCTCGGAATCGTCGCTGCGCGCCGTGCCGGAGAGCTATTACGAGGGCTCGCTCGCGCTGGGCGCAACGCATGAGCGCAGCGTGTTCTCCGCCGTGTTCCCCGCCGCGCGCTCCGGCATCCTCGCGGGCATCATCCTCGGCGTCGGCCGCGCCATCGGCGAGACCATGGCCGTCGTGATGATCGCGGGCAACCAGCCCATCCTGCCCAAGAGCCTGCTCAGCGGCGTGCGCACCCTGACGGCCAATATCGTGCTGGAGATGGGCTACGCCACGGACCTGCACCGCGAGGCCCTCATCGCCTGCGGCGTGGTGCTGTTCGTGTTCATCCTGCTCATCAATCTGTGCTTCTCCGCCGTGAAACGAAAGGCTGACGCAACATGAAAAAAACGGAACGTTCGAAACCGAGCGCCGGGCGCACGAGCCGCGCGTCCTACCGCCGCCATCCGATGTCGCTTGTCCAGCGCATCGCCGTCACGGCCTCTGCCGTGATCACCTTCGCCATTCTCGTCGCGCTGCTGGCCTATGTCCTCATCATGGGCGTGCCGAACCTGAAGCCGGGCCTGTTTGCCTGGCATTATACGTCGGACAACTGCTCCATGACGCCCGCTATCATCAATACGCTCCTCATGGTCGTGCTGTCTCTGCTGCTGTCCGTCCCATTCGGCATCGGCGCTGCCATCTACCTCGTGGAGTATGCCAAGCGCGGCAATAAGCTCGTCAAGGTCGTCCGCCTCACGGCAGAGACCCTCTCGGGCATCCCATCCATCGTCTACGGCCTGTTCGGCTACCTGATGTTCGTCATCGCCCTGAACATGGACAAGTCCATGCTGGCAGGCGCGCTCACGCTGGCCATCATGGTCCTGCCGACCATCCTCCGCACGACGGAGGAGGCGCTGAAGGCCGTGCCCGATTCGTTCCGCGAGGGCAGCTTCGGCCTCGGCGCGGGCAAGCTGCGCACGGTGTTCCGCATCGTGCTGCCGTCCGCCGTGCCCGGCATCTTCTCCGGCATTATTCTGGCCATCGGCCGCATCGTCGGCGAGACGGCCGCCCTCATCTTTACGGCAGGTACGTTCAGCGGCGTCGCGGGCGGTGTCATGGAATCCGGCCGCACGCTGGCGGTGCACATGTACTGCCTGCTCAACGAGGGCCTGCACCGCAGCGAGGCCTACGCCACGGCCGTTGTGCTGCTGGTCATGGTCATCGGCATCAACGCGCTGTCCGGCGCTGTGGCAAAGCGAATTGCCCGGCGCACGCAGTGAGCGCAACAGGAAGGAGTTCCCATATGGAACAGGATAAGATCGTAATCGAGCACCTCAATCTCTGGTATGGCAGCTTTCAGGCGCTGAAGGACATCAACCTCCGCCTGCCCGCCAATGAGATCACGGCCTTCATCGGCCCGTCCGGCTGCGGCAAGTCGACGCTGCTCAAGTCCCTCAACCGCATGAACGACCTCGTGGAGGGCTGCCGCATCGAGGGAACCGTCACGCTGGATGGCGAGGACATTTTCTCCCGCAAAATGGATGTGAACCTGCTGCGCAAGCGCGTCGGCATGGTCTTCCAGAAGCCGAATCCCTTCCCCATGAGCATTTATGACAACGTGGCCTATGGCCCGCGCACCCACGGCATCCGCTCCCGCGTGAAGCTCGACGAGATCGTCGAAAAATCGCTGCGCGGCGCCGCCATCTGGGACGAGGTCAAGGACCGCCTGAAAAAGAGCGCCCTCGGCATGTCCGGCGGCCAGCAGCAGCGCCTGTGCATCGCACGCGCTCTTGCGGTTGAGCCGGAGGTCCTGCTGATGGACGAGCCGACGAGCGCTCTCGACCCGATCTCCACTTCGCGCATCGAAGAGCTTGCCATGGAGCTGAAAAAGGATTATACTATTGTTATGGTCACGCACAATATGCAGCAGGCCGCCCGCATCTCGGACAAAACGGCGTTTTTCCTGCTGGGCGATATGGTCGAGTTCGGCCCGACGGAGAAGATCTTCTCCATGCCGCAGGACCGTCGCACCGAAGATTACATCACGGGGAGGTTTGGCTGATGCGGATCCGGTTTGACGAGCAGCTGGAGCTGCTCAATCGAAAGCTCATTGAAATGGGTGCGCTGTGTGAGGATGCGATCTCCGCTTCCATGCACACGCTGAAAAACGAAGCGGACAAAAAGAGCGCGGAGAAGGCCGCGGCCCTCGAGCGCGAGATCGACCACAAGGAGCGCGAGATCGAGAGCCTGTGCATGAAGCTCCTGCTGCAGCAGCAGCCCGTTGCGCGCGACCTGCGCACGATCTCCTCGGCCCTGAAAATGATCTCCGATCTGGAGCGCATCGGCGACCAGGCCTCGGACATCGCGGGCATCACCGGCTACATCGAGGATGAGCAGCTCAAGTCGGGCACGCACATCTATGAAATGGCCCGCGCCGCCAGCCGCATGGTCACGGACAGCGTAGATTCCTTCGTCCGCAAGGATCTCGGCAAGGCCCGTGCCGTTCAGAAGGAGGACGACATCGTCGACGGCCTGTTCGACACCGTGAAAAACGAGCTGGTCGGTCAGATCACCGAGCACCCGGACCTGAGCGGCGAGTGCCTCGATCTTTTGATGATTGCAAAGTATCTCGAGCGCATCGGCGACCATGCCGTGAATGTGGCAGAGTGGGTCGAATATTCCATCACCGGCGCACATGCCGGAGAGTAAGGGGAACTTTTTATGATCTATTTGCTGGAGGACGACAGCGCCATTCGTGAGCTTGTCGTCTACACGCTCTGCAGCACCGGGCTGGAGGCCACGGGCTTCGCCGCGCCCTCGGAGTTTTATGACGCCATGGAGCGCGCCTTGCCGGAGCTGCTGATCCTGGACATCATGCTGCCGGAGGAGGACGGGCTTTCCATCCTGCGCCGGCTGCGCGCCAGCCCGCGCACGGAGCACCTGCCCGTCATGATGCTCACTGCGCGCAGCAGCGAATATGACAAGGTCATCGGGCTGGACGGCGGCGCGGATGATTATCTTACAAAGCCGTTCGGCATGATGGAGCTGATCTCCCGCGTGCGCGCTCTGCTGCGCCGGGCGGAGTTCGGCCGCGAGCGCCGCGAGACGCTGCGCTGTGGGGACATCGAGTGCGACACCACCACGCACACCATGCGCGCCTGCGGCGAGGAGCTGACGCTCACGCTGAAGGAATACGAGTTGCTGCACCTGATGCTCGAGCACCCAATGCAGGTCTTTACGCGTGACCGGCTGCTTTCGAGCATCTGGGGCTATGAATTTGACGGCGAGAGCCGCACCGTGGACGTCCATATCCGCTCCCTGCGCCTGAAGCTCGGCGCAGCAGGCGGCCAGATCGAGACGGTCCGCGGCGTGGGCTACCGCCTGCGGGAGACTGCGGTATGACAAAACGAATTTTCCGGTCCATTTTTCTGGTGGCCCTCGTCGTGCTCCTGCTGAGCGTGGCGCTGCTGTCCGTCGTGTTTTATAACGACTATGCCGTGCAGTACCGCTCGGAGCTGAAGAGCGAGGCCCTCTCCATGGCCCATGCCATCAACGGCGGCCTTGCGGAGGAGGACTACCTGCGCTCGCTGGAGCAGGATAAGATCTCACCGATCCGCATCACCTGGATCGGCGCCGACGGCGCGGTCCGCTACGACAACAAGGCCGATCCTGCGCAGATGGGCAATCACGCCGCGCGCACCGAGGTGGCTGATGCCCTGCGCTACGGCGCGGGTGAGAGCGAGCGCTATTCCGCGACGCTGTCCCAGAAGACGTTCTACTATGCCTGCCGCCTGCAGGACGGCACGGTGCTCCGGCTGGCCGGAACGCGTGATTCCGTGCTCGGCATCCTGGTGCGCATGCTGCGCCCGGCCGTTGCGGCCGTGCTTGTCGCCATTGCGCTGGCGTGGCTGCTGTCCTATCGTCTGTCGAAGCGCATCGTCCGCCCGCTGAATGCCCTCGACCTGGAGCATCCGGAGCAGGCGGAGGCCTATGACGAGCTTTCCCCCCTGCTGGAGAAAATTTCCGCCCAGAACCGGCAGATCGCCGCGCAGATGGACGAGCTGCGCCGCCGCCAGACGGAGTTCACCGCCATCACGGAGCACATGAACGAAGGCCTGCTCATCGTCGACGCCCGGACGAACCTGCTGTTCTGCAATCCGAGCGCGCGCCGCCTGCTGCAGATCGAAAATGTCGAAAAGCAGTCCGTGCTGGCCGTGAACCGCAGCGAGGACTTCCGGGAGGCCGTGCAGCGCGCTCTGTCGGGCGAGCACGACCTGCGCACCCTGACGCTCGACGGCCGCATCTACCAGCTCATGGCCAACCCGGCTATGGAGGACGGCCGCCTTGCGGGCGCGGTGCTCGTGCTGCTGGACGTGACGGAGCGCGAGGACCGCGAGCAGCTCCGCCGCGAATTCACGGCAAACGTCTCCCACGAGCTGCGCACGCCGCTGACGTCCATCTCCGGCTTTGCCGAGCTCATCCGCGACGGCATCGCAAAGCCGCAGGACGTGCAGCACTTCGCCGGGAACATCTACACCGAGGCCCAGCGCCTCATCGCTCTGGTCGGCGATATCATCCGCCTGTCCCAGCTCGACGAGGGCAGCGTGGGCAGCGAGAAGACGGACCTGCGCCTCGACGGCATGGCCGCGAGCGTCGTCTCCCGCCTGCAGGACGCGGCCGCACAGCACGACGTCACGCTCCGCACGGAGCTGAAGCCCTGCTGCGTGCACGGCATTGCGCAGATCGTGGACGAGCTGATCTACAATCTCTGCGACAATGCCATCAAGTATAACCGCAAGGACGGCAGCGTGACCGTCAGCACGGCGGAGGAGAACGGCCAGCCGGTCCTCCGCGTGGCGGATACCGGCATCGGCATCCCGGCGGCGGAGCAGGACCGCGTGTTCGAGCGCTTCTACCGCGTGGATAAGAGCCATTCGCGTGCCATCGGCGGCACGGGCCTCGGCCTGTCCATCGTGAAGCACGCTGCGGCCTATCACCACGCCCGCGTCGCGCTGGAGAGCACCCTTGGCACGGGTACGACCGTCACCGTCACCTTCCCCCGCCCCGGCGAGGCGTAAGAAAACAGAACGAGCCGCTGCGGTTCTGCCGCAGCGGCTTTTTGCGCGAAAATGTTATTCATGTTTGTAGGGGAGGGGCATGCCCCTCCCGGCGACACGCTGACGATTCGTATTGGCTATCGATAAAATGGTAAAAACCAATTGCGTCTGTAGCGGCGCTCACTGCGCAGCCGTTGGCGGCTTTGCCGCCTTACGGATGCGGCGTCCCCTTTACGGGGAGCGAGCGCCTTGCATGCTGGCAATCTTTGCGGCACGCATTCTGCGGCGTGAGGCCTTCAAGTTTGTCATTGCGAGGAGGCCACAGGCCGACGTGGCAATCTCGCAGTACCCGGCCGGATCGTGGGGAAGCTGTCGGCGAAAACGTAACTGCCTTCCCGAGATTGCCACGGGCGCAAAGCGCCCTCGCAATGACAAACCTTTGGCTTTTACCATTTTAACGATAGCCTGTTTGTTGTGCAGGTGCGCAGCCGGGAGCGGCATGCCGCTCCCCTACAACGTGCCGTCGATGGCCCCTCAAAATGCAAAAAACCGGGGATGCCGGATTTTCCGGCATCCCCGATCGGGTCTCTTACATATCGAACGGTTCCATGGAGAGGACGGGGTGGCCGACCTCGGTCAGGTAGTTCAGCAGCTCCTCGGGGTCCTCGGTGCAGATGGTCTCGTCGGCGATCATGTCGGCGAAGTTATCCACATCGTAGAGCTCCTTGGCAGCCTCGTTCAGCTTGTCGCGCATCTGCTCCTTGAGCTCCTTCGGCAGCCAGACGATACGGCCGAGGCCGCCTTCGGCAGCGATGAACTTCTTGGAGGCGATGAAGTGCTTGCCGTGGCCCATGAAGCCCGGCGTCTGCACGCCGCCGCCCGTCATGGAGGCCATCTCGGAGAACGTCATGCCGAGCGGGGTCATGCCGGCGTACTCACGCATCGTGATGACAACGCCCATGCTGACCGGCTCGACGCCGCAGATGCATTCGAAGCAGCCGCAGGACGTCATCGGATCCTGGAACAGGGAGTACAGCGTGACGTGCTCGAGCGCGCCGTGCGAGTACTTCTGGACGGCCTCGTCCACGTCCTCGTAGCGGCCGAGGCGCTCGTCGATGCAGTGCTCCTTCGGCACGACCTGGCAGGGGCCCTGCGGATCGAGCTCGTTCGTTGCCTTGGCGTCCAGCCAGGAAACGGCGCCGCAGAGGCCGAGGCGCTCCGGGGTGACGATGCAGACATGGCTCGGGGAGAAGGCCTGGCACATGATGCAGGTGTAGAACACGGGCACGGACTCGTCCGTCATGCTGCGCAGACGGTCGTCGCGGCGGTTGAAGACCTCATTGGCCATCGCGCGCAGCTCCTTGTTCTTCGCCTCGTCCACGACGATCTTGACCTGGCACTTGTCGACGACGGTGTCGAACTCGCTCTTGATCTTGGCGTAGAGGACCTCGCCGATGTGGCGGAAGCGGAAGCCCGCCTCAAAGTCGGCCTTCGAAACGCGGATACGGATCATATCGCGCTGGCCGGTGTGCATAACGCCCTCGATGCAGTTCAGGAAGGAGTGGATCTTGCGCTCCATAACGGACTCGAAGTCGGACTGCATGTTCTTGCCCGCGACCTCGACGATGTAGGACAGGGAGATCTTGGAGCCGACAGGGATCTCGTCAAGCTCGGGGCCGTCGACTGTGATCTTGTGGTCCTCGATCTCGGCGGCGTCTCTCGTGGTGACCAGCTCGAAGCAGTCCTTGCGGGAGCCGTCGACCTCGACCTGCATGTCGCCCTTGCGGATGATCTCGCCTTCGAACGCGGAAGCGAAGGAGACAGGAATGTCGATCGTGGTGATCTTGATCTTGATGTCGCGCGCCTCGAGGGAGGTGGCGTTGAACTTGCTGACGTCCTCCTGCACGATGAGGCTCTTCGGGACGCGGTAGATGTTCTCGGTCTCGTTCGTGACGACCGGGAAGCCGAGGGCAATGGCGCCAGCGCCGCAGGCGACGATGACGTCGTCCAGGGGCTTAAAGGCGTTGACGAACGCGGGAACGCGCTCCATCGTGTACTTCATCAGGCTGCCTGCATCGCCCGGGGTGATGTTGCCGAAGATCAGGGCCGCGCGCAGCGCGACGGAGACGGCATGGATGACGGCGGTGACGTCCTTGCCGAGCGGGATGACGCGGACATTGTCGCCGGTCTTGTAGCCCTTCTCCTCGAGCTGGTCGATGACGCCGCCCACGAGGGTGACGAGGATGCCCTGGCTCTGGTAGCTCTTCACGAGCGCGACGGCCTCATCGGCAGAGGGAGCGGAGCCGAGGATCACGGCAACGCCGGGGATGTCGCCCGTGACCAGCGGCACGCCGAGGTTACGAATGACGGCGTCGGACAGGTGGCCGTAGCAGGGCAGCTCATAGGGCGTGGCGCCGTTGAGGTACTTCAGGACCTCGATGAACTCGGCGCACAGTGCGGTGGCTACGCCGGACATGAAGGCGTCGTTCAGGCGGGGATTGCGGGTCATGAGCGTCTTGACGACGCCGAGAGCCTGCTTCAGCTCGCCGAGGGTGCCGACCTTCGAGCCGGTGACGGCGTAGTAGCAGGGCAGGGAGTAGGCAGTGTCGGGGAAGGACACGGCCTGGCCTTCGCCGTACTGGGCGATGGCATTGTCAATGGCGGCCTCGGTCAGGCCGTAAACGGCATCGTTGCCGCCGAATACACGTTCAAATAAAGTCACTGGGATTTTCCTCCTATTTTTCATCCCGATCCAGGATGACCTTGATGTTCCGAATCTCTTCCATAGCCGTGCGGCTGAAATCGTACGGGGATTTTCCGTTGCGGTCAGCGTCCATGATCTCCGGATTGTAGTGGATGCAGCCGAGGAAGTCCTCTGCGGGGATGACGCTGCGGACATACGCCTCGTCGCGCTCGTCGCGCACCTTGTTGGCCACGACGCGCACGCGCTTCACGCCGAGATCGGCGGCAAGACGCTTGACGTTTCCGTAGGTCTGGACGCTGCGTGCGCCCGGCTCCACCACAACGAGGAACTGGTCCATGTTGGCTGCCGTGCCGCGGCCAAGGTGCTCCAGCCCTGCCTCCATATCCATGATGACGACGTCGTCCTTGCGGTAGGTCAGCGCGCTGAGCAGGGCCTTGAGCATCACATGCTCCGGGCACACGCAGCCGCTGCCGCCGACGTCGACCGTGCCCATGACGAGCAGCTTCACGCCGTTGACCTCGTGGGCGTATTTTTCGGGAATATCGGAAACGAAGGGGTTGAGCTTGAAGAATTTATTGGCCTCGTTCGCGCCGGTGCGCTCCTCGACGAGCGTGCGCATTTTGGAGATGGGGACGATGGAATCGACCTCCTCCTGGCTCATGCCAAGCGCAAGGCCCAGGTTGGCGTCCGGATCGACGTCCGCAGCCAGCACGGGGCGGCCCTCGTCGGCGTAAAGCCGCGCCAGCGTGGAGGCGAGCGTCGTTTTGCCGACGCCGCCCTTGCCGGTGATCGCGAGCTTCATACTCAGATGCCCAGCGCAGCGCGCTTCTGCTCGATGCGCTCGATCATGAGATCGCCGAGCTTCTCGATGTCAGTTTCCACGGTGTAGTTGGCCTCGACCCAATCCTTCACGCCGTGCTCGCCGGTCAGCAGGTCGCAGATCTCGCTGGAGCCCTTGACGTACGGGTCAACGCCGAGGAAGGTGTCGATGCCGGTGGCCACGACGTAGTTGCCGATGGAGACGGCCTTCTCGCTCATCCACTCCGGGGCGCAGCCCACGACGGGAAGCTGGGAGATGTTCAGGCCGGAATCCTTCGACAGCTCGGAGGCCAGGATCATCATACGGGAGATATCAACGCAGGAGCCCATGTGCAGCACGGGCGGGATGTTGGCCAGCTCGCACACGCGCTTCAGGCCGGCGCCGCAGAGCTCCTTGGCGTGCACCGGGTCCATGAGGCCGGCCTTGGCGGCGGCCTGCGCGGAGCAGCCGGAGACGATGAGGATGATATCGTTGGCGAGGAGCTTCTTCATGAGCTCGATGTGGGCATAGTCGGGGCGGACCTTCGGATTGTTGCAGCCAACCATGGCGACAGCGCCGCGGAGAACGCCGGAGGTGACGCACTCGAGCAGGGGCTTCGTGGTGCCGAAGGTGTCGACCTGGCTGTTGGCAACGCCGTCGAGGACCTTAACGATGGCTTCGAGGGAATAGCCGACGCGGGCGTGGGAGACCTGGTTCGGAATGTTGACCAGATCGGTCTTGCGGTTCGTGAAGTTCTCAACGGCCATCTTCACAATGGACTTGGCGTTCTCACCGGCGTTGTCGGCGGAGAAGCGGATGAACTCGGAGTCCGGCATGCGGGCGATGGGGGAGGTGGTGACGAACTTCGTATGGAAGCACTTCGAGAGCGGGCCGAGGGCCGGGAAGATGCACTGCACATCGACGACGATGGCTTCGCATGCGCCCGTAAGGACAACGTTCTCCTGCGTCAGGAAGTTGCCGGCCATCGGGATGCCGTGGCGCATGGCGACCTCATTCGCGGTGCAGCAGACGCCGCAGATGTTGATGCCCTTCGCGCCGACGCTCTTGGCAAGCGCGATCATTTCGGGATCATTGGCATAGTAGACGATCATCTCGGACAGGGAGGGATCGTGGCCGTGGACGACGATATTGACCATATCCTTCTCCATAACGCCGATGTTGGCCGTAGTGTCCACGGGCTTCGGCGTGCCAAACATGACGTCGGAGAATTCGGTGCCCATCATGGAGCCGCCCCAGCCGTCAGACAGGCCGCTGCGGAGGGACTGACGGATCAGGGCTTCGGGCAGGGAGGAGCAGCCCATATGGGTCATATGCAGAGCGGTCGCGACCTCGCGGTCGATGGCGCGCGGCTCGATCTCCGCCTTGTGCCACAGCTCCTGCGTGTGCTCCGGAGCGCGCTTCAGGAAGCGCTGCACGCCGAAGGGCTTGCCGTATTCCATCAGGCCGATCTCGGCCATCTCGTGCGCCAGCTCATAGATGTCCTTGCCTTCGGTCTCGACGCCCCACTCATGCGCGATGCGGATGAGCTTCTCGGGGTCCTTGACCTGATAGTTGCCGCCTTCCTTCGTCTGATGCAGGGTGTGCATGATCTCACGGCCATGATCAGAGTGGGTGGCAGCGCCGCCGGCGGTGAACTTCAGGAAGTTTCTGCCGACGATGCCGTGCACGTCGCAGCCGCAGATGCCGCGCGGGCTCTTCGGCGTGATACGGCAGGGGCCCATAGCGCAGATGCGGCAGCAGGTGCCGGCCTCACCGAAGCCGCAGTGCGGCGTCTGATTCTTAACGCGCTGCTGCCAGCTGTCGGCGCCGACCTTCTTGCCGTTTTCCAGCAGGGAAGCGGTGGCGGCCTCCATCTCCTCTATGGTAACGAAGCGTTCTTGATCCATTGGGTAGTCCTCCTGTATTGATCTCGGGTGTTGGGATCGTGGGTCACAAAAAGATTTTTTGCAGGCTGACGAGCCTGCTGCAAGGGGCATACTGCGCCCTTGTTTTCCGATATGATTTTATCAATAAAAGCCCCTGTTGTCAATGACAAATCCGGCGGCTCTGGGGAAATTTGCACGAAAGGCAGGGAATTTCCGGACGTTTTGTCATATGGTTTGCCATCCCCCGCAGGGGGATGGATGAAATAAGAAATAATGAATACTGAAGAATGAAGAATGAAGAATGGATCATACGCCGGCCGCCGTTCAATCCGTACTGGCCCTGTAGGGGCGGGGACAGCCAGGCCCGTCCGCGAAGCGGCAGTAGTACCGCCGATTCGGTGTGCCGCACCGTTCCCATTGCTGCGCTGCCCTGACGTGTCATTGCGAGGCCCCAAAGGGGCCGTGGCAATCTCGGGAAGGCACTTCCAGTTCGTACAAGGTGCCGATAAAAACGCACCGACCGATTGCGTCTGTAGCGGCGCTCATTGAGCGCCTTGCAAAGGGGTATTAAACCGCTGGAGGGCGCTGGTGCACCACAGTACCCGCCTGACGTGTCATTGCGAGGAGCGAAGCGACGTGGCAATCTCGGGAAGGCAGTTGCGATTTCGCCGGTAACTTTCCCACGATGCAGCCGGGAACTGCGAGATTGCCACGTCGGCCTTTGGCCTCCTCGCAATGACAAATCTTTGGCGTTTGCCATTTTAACGACAGCCTGTCTCTTACGCCGGTGCAGCGCCGGGAGGGGCTTGCCCCTCCCCTACAACGCACGCCAAGGCCCTTCCCGAAAAAATGCCGCTCCCTGCTTGTATTACCCGGGGAAACATGGTAAAATAATCAGTAAAATCGTGTGGTGCGCCCAAATGCAGGCGCGCAAAATCGGAGGAATCTTATGTCAACCTTACAAGAAGAGATCAGCCGCCGCCGGACGTTTGCGATCATTTCGCACCCGGACGCCGGTAAAACCACGCTGACGGAAAAATTCCTGCTCTACGGCGGGGCCATCGCGCAGGCGGGCGCGGTCAAGGGCAAGAAAAACGCCCGCGCTGCCGTCTCGGACTGGATGGAGATCGAAAAGCAGCGCGGCATTTCCGTCACCTCCTCCGTCATGCAGTTCCAGTATGAGGGCTTCTGCATCAACATCCTCGATACGCCGGGCCATCAGGATTTCTCGGAGGATACCTACCGCACGCTCATGGCGGCGGACTCCGCCGTTATGGTCATCGACGGCAGCAAGGGCGTCGAGGCGCAGACGCGCAAGCTGTTCAAGGTCTGCGCCATGCGCCATATCCCGATCTTCACGTTTGTCAACAAGATGGACCGCGAGGCCAAGGACCCGTTCGACCTGCTCGACGAGCTGGAAAACGAGCTTGGCATCGAGACCTATGCCGTGAACTGGCCCATCGGCTGCGGCAAGGAGTTCCAGGGCGTCTATAACCGCCGCGGGCAGCACATCGACTTCTTCTCCGGCGTGTCCGGCAAGCGCCGCGCCGACCGCGAGGAGGTCCTGCTCGACGATCCGCGTGTCGGCGAGCTTATCGGCGCGGACCGCTGGCAGCAGCTGCGCGACGATGTCGAGCTGCTCGGTGCAGGCCGCGAGTTCGACATGGACGAGGTCCGCCGCGGCCGGCTCAGCCCGGTGTTCTTCGGCTCGGCCCTGACGAACTTCGGCGTGGAGCCGTTCCTCGAGGCCTTCCTGCAGATGACACCGCCGCCCCTGTCGCGCACGGCCGACTGCGGCGTGATCGACGCCTTCAGCCCGGACTTTTCCGCCTTCGTCTTCAAGATTCAGGCAAATATGAACAAGGCCCACCGCGACCGCCTCGCCTTCCTGCGCATTTGCTCCGGCAAGTACGAGCGCGAGGCAGAGGTGTTCCATGTGCAGGGCGGCCGCAAGCTGCGCCTGTCGCAGCCGCAGCAGCTCATGGCGCAGGAGCGCGAGATCATCGACGAGGCCTACGCCGGGGATATCATCGGCGTGTTCGATCCCGGCATCTTCTCCATCGGCGACACCATCACCACGCCGGGCAAAAAGTTCCGCTTTGCGGGCATCCCGACGTTCCCGCCGGAGCATTTCTCCCGCGTCAGCCCGAAGGACACCATGAAGCGCAAGCAGTTCGTCAAGGGCACGGAGCAGATCGCCCAGGAGGGCGCCATCCAGATCTTCAAGGTGCCGGACACCGGCATGGAGGAGGTCATCGTCGGCGTCGTCGGCACGCTGCAGTTCGACGTGTTCCGCTACCGTATGCAGAGCGAGTACGGCGTGGAGCTGCGCATGGAGGGCCTGCCCTATGAGGTCCTGCGCTATATCCGCAAGAGCCCCGTCGAGGAGAAGGAGCTGAATCTCTCGTCCGACGTTGAGCTGCTCGAGGACTACCGCGGCCATAAGCTGCTCGTCTTCTCCAGCCCGTGGGCCATCGACTTCACGCTCCGCCGCAATCCCGGCCTCGAGCTGGTCGAGACCCTGCAGGAGCTGGATACGGCGGAGTAAGACTACCGGCGCACCACGGCACTCCCCTGACGTGTCATTGCGAGGAGCGAAGCGACGTGGCAATCTCGCAGTACCCGGCCGGATAACAGGAAAGCCATCGGCGAAATCGCAACTGCCTCCCCGAGATTGCACCCCAAGGGCACTTCCTCGCGCTTCGCGCTCAGGGCACCACGTCGGCCTGCGGCCTCCTCGCAATGACAAATCGGGGGGGCCATCCTCGTTTTATCGACGGCCCGCTGATTACGCCGGTGCAGCGCCGGGAGCGGCATGCCGCTCCCCTACAAGGCGCGTGCGGTCGGCGACCATGAATCATGTACCATAAAATGACCGCCCGCCGGTAACCCCGGCGGGCGGTCGTGGTTTATCGATCGCGGAAAAACTCCCGCGTCTGCTCGGCGTTGTGCAGGATCGCGGCGCGCAGCTCATCGAGGCTGTCAAACTTCCGCTCCGGGCGGAGGAAGGTGTAAAACTCCAGCCGCAGCGTCCGGCCGTAGAGGTCGCCGTCAAAATCCAGGATCCACGGCTCCACGGTCACATGCGTGCCGCCGACGGTCGGGCGCGAGCCGATGTTGACCACGGCGGGCAGGCGGCGGCCGTCAAAGCAGGCCAGCGCGGCATAGACGCCGTGGCGCGGGCACAGCAGCTGCGGCGGCAGGGCCAGATTCGCCGTCGGGATGCCGATGGTGCGGCCAAGGTGGCGGCCGGAGACGACCGGGCCGGTGAGCACATGCGGGTGGCCGAGACAGCGCACGGCCTCTGCCATGTCCCCGGCCTCCAGCAGAGCGCGGATCCGCGTGGACGAGACGGGCGCGCCGTCCAGCTCGATGACGTCGATGCGGTCAAAGCCGATGCCGCGCTGCGCGCAGAAGGCCGCGAGCTTCTCCGGATTGCCTGCGCCGCGGTCGCCGAAGCGAAAATCGTGGCCGCAGACGAGGTGCACGGCGTGGTAGCGCCCGAGCAGCGTCTCCTCCGCGAAGCGCTCCCACGGCTGCGTCATGGTTTCGCGGTCAAAATGCAGGGTAAGCACCTCATCGATGCCGTAATATTCCCGCATGAGGGCGGCGCGGTCCTCCGGCGTGTTCAGCAGCGGCACACTGTGGCCGGAGACAAGCGTGTCCGGATGTGTGTCGAAGGTCAGCGCTGCCGCAGGAACGCCGAGGCGGTCCGCCGTTTCGCGCGTGCGCCGCAGCAGGCCGCCGTGGCCGATGTGGACGCCGTCAAAAAAGCCGAGCGCCAATACACAGGGTCGTGTCATATGAATCCTCTCAAATCGCAAAAAAGCTCTTCACGGTCTCCATGCGCCCGTCCCGGACCTCGCCGAGGGCGAGAAATTCGCCGCTTTCGGCATACAGGCGATAGCGGCCGGGGGTGAAGCGGAGCGTGAACGAAGCGCCGTTGCGGCAGCACTTCTCCTGCGCGGGCGTCAGCGTCAGTGCAGGATGGGCCGCAAACAGCGTGTCGACCGGCAGCAGCAGGGACTCCGGCGCAGGGTGGGCCAAAATGTCCGCCAGCGGCACGGCCTGTGCCGCCGTATAGGCTCCGGCCGCCGTGCGCCGCAGCGCGGCCATGCAGCCGCCCGTTCCGAGCGCCGCGCCGAGGTCGTGGCACAGCGTGCGGACATAGGTCCCCTTGGAGCAGTGCACGCGCAGCGTGAAGTCCGGCGGCGCGCACGAAAGCAGCTCCAGCGCGTGGATCGTGATGTCCCGCGCGGGCCGCGCGACCTCCTGCCCGGCGCGCGCCAGCTCATAGAGCTTCTTCCCGCCGATCTTGATGGCGGAATACATCGGCGGCACCTGCTTCTGCGGGCCGAGGAAGCGCGGCAGGGCCGCGCGCACGTCTGCCTCCGTCACGGAGGCGGCATCGCGCTGCTCCAGCACGCGGCCGGTGATGTCCTGCGTGTCGGTCACAAGGCCGAGGCGCAGAACGGTCTCATAGGTCTTTTCGGCATGCTCAAAGAACTCGACGGCGCGCGTCGCCCGCCCGAAGAACACGGGCAGCACGCCCGTGGCCATGGGGTCGAGCGTTCCGCCGTGCCCGGCGCGGCGCTCGTGCAGCGCCCCGCGCAGCTTGGCCACGACGTCCTGCGACGTCCAGTCCTCCGGCTTGTCGACGATCAGGATCCCGCTTGCCATCAGAGCTCGACTCCGCTGTCGGCGATGGCCTGCAGAATGGCCTTCTTGGCCGCGTCGAGGCCCTCGGGCACGCTGGCTCCGGCCGCGCCGCGGTGCCCGCCGCCGCCCAGCCGGGCGCAGATGGCGGCCGCGTCGTATTTCGGCGAGCAGCGCAGGGAGATCTTGCCGCCATCCGGGCCTTCACGCAGCATGACGCCGATCTCGACGCCTGCGATCTCACGGCTGAAGCCGGAGATATCGTCCACGTCGTCCTCCGTCAGGCCCAGCTCCACGAGCAGGGCGTTCGGGAGCGTGTTCACGGCGACGGCCCCGCCGGCGTAGAACTCCATCTCCTCCGTCAGGCGTGCCTCAAGCTGCAGGCGCGGCAGGCGCTTCGTCATGAACAGGGCCGTGTTGATGGCGAACGTGTCCGCACCGGTGTCCTTGCAGGCGGCGGCGCAGCGCAGGGTGTTGGCTGTCGTATTGTTGAAGCGGAAGCAGCCGGTGTCCGTCGAGATGGCGACATAGAGAGCCGCGCCCATGGAGGCATCGAGCTTGACGCCCATGAGCTGCAGCAGCCGCAGGATGATCTCGCCGCAGGCCGCTGCGCTTGCGTCCACAAAGGCCTGCAGGCCGAACTGGCGGTTCCCGGCGTGGTGGTCGATCTGCAGCTCGACGGCGCAGTCCGGCAGGTCGAACGGCAGCAGGTTCTCCGCCGCAATGTCCACGCTCACGACGCAGGCGCTGGACGGCAGCGTCTCGCACGTCAGCTTGCCGAGCCACGGGCGGAATTTCTCCGTGAACTGCGGATTTTCCAGCACATGGGCCGTCTTGCCGAGGCTGCGCAGACCTGCGCACAGGGCGGCCGCGCTGCCGATGGTGTCGCCGTCCGGACGGCGGTGCGTCAGGAGGACATAGTTGTCATTGCGCAGCAGAAAATCCGCCGCTTCACGAATGGTCAGCTGTTTCATCTTCCGTGTCCTCCGGAATGTCGAGCTTGGAGAGAATGTCGAGAATGTGCGCGCCGTGGACGATGGAGTCGTCCTCCTGCCACTGCAGCTCCGGCGTGTAGCGCAGCTGCAGGCTCTTGCCCAGCGCGCGGCGCAGGAAGCCGCCCGAGGACTTCAGTCCTGCGAGTACTTCTTTGGTGCAGCTGCGGTCGAGCAGCGAGACATAGACCTTGGCATAGCGAAGGTCCGGCGTCGTCTCCACATGGGTGATGGAGACCATGGTCTTCTGGACGCGGGGGTCCTTCAGCAGGCGGAGCTGCTGGGCCAGCTCACGCTGGATCTCCTCATTGATGCGTCCGATGCGGTTGGATGCCATAAAAATTTCCTCCTTCCGGCGCGCCGGTGCGCGCCGCGTGCGTCAGGGAGCAGGTACTCCGGGCCTGCGGCGAATTCGCCGAAGCCGTCAGCGTGTTCCGCGGCGTCTGCCGCGAGATTGCCACGGGCGCAAAGCGCCCTCGCAATGACAAATCAGGGAACCCCGGCGCAAATATAAGAGCGGGCGCGGAGAAGCACTTTCCCCGCGCCCGCGTGTGAGAAACGGTCGGTCGACCTTAGCGGGGGATCTCCTCCATGACGTAGCACTCGAAGATGTCGCCCTCTTTGATGTCGTTGAACTTGTCGATGGACATGCCGCACTCGTAGTTCTGCGCGACCTCCTTGACGGAGTCCTTGAAGCGCTGCAGCGAGCCGATCTCGCCCTCGTAGATGACGATGTTGTCGCGCAGCACGCGCACCTTGCTGTCGCGCGTGACCTTGCCGTCCTTGACATAGCAGCCCGCGATGGTGCCGATGGCGGAGACCTTGTAGGTCTGACGGACCTCGGCATGGCCGATGATGGCCTCGCGGTACTTCGGCGCGAGCATGCCCTTCATGGCGGCTTCGATTTCGTCAATGGCGTCGTAGATGACGCGGTACATGCGGATATCGACATTGGCGCGCTGGGCCGAGGCCTGTGCGGCGGCGTCCGGACGGACGTTGAAGCCGACGACGATGGCGTTGGCCGTGGAGGCCAGCAGGATATCGGACTCGTTGATCGCGCCGACGCCTGCGTGGATCACGCGCACGCGGACCTCCTCGTTCGACAGCTTTTCGAGGCTGGCGCGGACGGCCTCGGCAGAGCCCTGCACGTCGGCCTTGACGATGAGGTTCAGCTCCTTCATCTCGCCCTCCTGCATCTTGGCAAAGAGGTTGTCGAGCGTGACCTTGCTGGCCTGCTTTGCGGCGGCGTCCTTCTCGGCCTGCTTGCGCTGCTCGACGAGCTGACGGGCCATGCGCTCATCGGCGACGGCGTCGAACTCATCGCCCGGCGTGGGCGTTTCGGCAAGGCCGGTGATCTCGACCGGGATGGACGGGCCGGCGGACTGGATGGCGCGGCCCTTGTCGTCCGTCATGACACGCACGCGGCCGACGGCCGTGCCCGCGATGATGAGGTCGCCCTTGTGGAGCGTGCCGTTCTGCACGAGCAGCGTGGCGATGGGGCCGCGGTTCTTGTCGAGGCGGGCCTCGATGACGGTGCCTTTCGCGGCGCGGTTCGGGTTGGCCTTGAGCTCCTGCATCTCGGCGGTCAGGATGACCATCTCGAGCAGCTGATCGATGCCCATGCCCGTCTTGGCAGAGATCGGGCAGACGATGGTGTCGCCGCCCCACTCCTCGGGGATGAGGTCGTATTTCGTGAGCTCCTGCTTGATGTTCTCGGCGTTTGCGCCGTGCTTATCCATTTTGTTGACCGCGACGATGATGGGGATGTTCGCGGCCTTGGCGTGGTTGATGGCCTCGACGGTCTGCGGCATGATGCCGTCGTCCGCCGCAACGACCAGAATGGCGATGTCGGTGCACATGGCGCCGCGGGCGCGCATGGAGGTGAAGGCGGCGTGGCCCGGCGTGTCAAGGAAGGTGATGGGCTTTCCGTTGATCTCGACGGTGTAGGCGCCGATGTGCTGCGTGATGCCGCCGGCCTCGCCGGAGACGACGTTCGTCTTGCGGACGGCGTCGAGCAGGCTTGTCTTGCCGTGGTCGACGTGGCCCATGACGACGACGACCGGGCTGCGCGGGACGAGCTCGTCCTCGGTGTCCTGATGGTCGTCGATGAGGCGCTCCTCAATGGTCACAACGACCTCGCGCTCGACCTTGCAGCCCATCTCCGTGGCGACGAATTCCGCCGTGTCGAAGTCGATGGTCTGGTTGATCGTGGCCATGACGCCGTTCTTGAGCAGGGTCTTGATGACCTCGGTCGCGGTCTTCTTCATGCGGGAGGCCAGCTCACCGACGGTGATCTCATCGGGGATCTTCACGGTCAGCGGGGTCTTCTTGATGACCTCCAGGCGCAGGCGGCGCATCTTCTCCTGCTCCTCGTTGCGCTGCTTCGAGCCGAAGGCCGGCTTCTTGCCGCCCTTGGCCTTATTCTTGTTCTTGCTGGCGATCTTCTGCTTGCCGCCGGAGAAATTCTGCGCGCGCTCGGAGATGAGCACGTCCACGCGGTCGTCAAAGCGGTCGGCGTTGACGGTGACGGCAGAGGTATCGACGACGCGGCGCTCGCGCTTGCGCTGCTCCTGCTGGGGCTTGGCGGCCTTGTCGGCGCTCTGCGCAGCGGGCGTGGCATTTGCGGCCGGAGCGCTGCCCTGTGCGGGCTGGGCTGCGGGCTTCGGAGCCTCTGCCTTCTTCGGCTCGGTCTTCTTTGCCTGCGGGGCCACGGCGAACACCTGCTCCAGCGAAGCGATCTGGTGCTTCTGCGTTATCGCATCGAACACGACGTTCAGCTGCTCGTCCGTCAGCACCTGCGTGTTGCTGCGCGGCTTCTCAAAATATTTTCCAACGATCTCCGCAATATCCTTCGGCGTCACGCCAAAGTCAGCGGCGACCTCCTTCACGCGGTATTTCACAAAACTCATATTCTCGCCACCTCCTGATTGACACACTTACGATTTCCCATGCCGGACGTTCCTGCGGTGGGCCTTTTCCTCGGCGCGCCGCTTTTCCACGCGCTTGACGCGCTCGTCCAGCTCCTGCAGCAGGTCCGCATACTTTTCCGGCTCGCCGAGCGTCTTGACAAACGCCAGCGCAAGCTGCACATCCGTGATGGCGGCAATGGCGCAGCTCGTCGTGCCGAGGGCGTCGCCCAGCTCGTCGCGCGTATAGGGCAGCGTCAGCAGCGGCTGCGCCGTCCCGGCCACGAAGCTCTTGGCCCGCCGCACGGTGTGGCCGCCGGCATCCGAGGCCAGCAGCATCAGCCGTGCGCGGCTGGCGCGGGCCGCTGCGCCCGCCTGCTCCTCGCCGAGGACGATGTTTCCGCCCTTGCGCGCGAGCGACAGCAGACCCAGACTTTTATTCTGTTCCATCCGGCAGCGCCTCCATTTCCAAACGCAGGGTCTCGTACAGCTCCTGCGGCACCGTTACGCCCAGCGCGCGGTCAATGGCGTGCGAGCGCATTGCTTTCTTCAGGCATTCCGCGCTGCGGCACACATAAGCGCCGCGTCCGGGCGCTTTTCCGCGTGCGTCGAGGCTGACCTGCCCCTCCGGGCTGCGCACCACACGGGTCAGCTCACGCTTGGGCTTCATTTCGCGGCAGCCGAGGCATTGACGCATCGGCACTTTCTTCGGCACGGTACATCCCCTCCGATCCTACTGTGGAAAGGCCCGAGGCCTTTCAAGAAAACGATTTGACAGAATGATGTGCAGTTCCCGAAAATTATTCGGCAGCTGCTTCTTCCAGCGCCTCGGCCTGCGAGGCGGGCTTGATATCGATCTTGCAGCCGGTCAGGCGCGCGGCGAGGCGGGCGTTCTGGCCCTCCTTGCCGATGGCGAGCGACAGCTGGTCGTCCGGCACGATGACGCGGCAGGCCTTTGCGCCCTGCTGCAGCTGCGTGACGGAGATGACGTCCGCCGGGGACAGCGCAGAGGCCACGAACTGGCAGATGTCCTCGGACCACACGACGATGTCCATTTTCTCGCCCTGCAGCTCCTCTACGACCGCGCCGACGCGCGCGCCGCGGGCGCCGACACAGGCACCGACGGGATCGATGTTCTCCTCGGCCGCATGGACGGCGATCTTCGTGCGGGAGCCGGGCTCACGCGCGATGGAGCGGATCTCCACGGCGCCGGAGCTGATCTCCGGGACCTCCAGCTCAAACAGGCGCTTGACGAGCGCCGGATGCGTGCGGGAGACCATGACCTGCGGGCCGCGGCTGCTGCGGCGGACCTCGATGACATAGACGCGGATCATGTCGCCCTCGACGAAATGCTCCGTCTTGACCTGCTCGCCGACGGGCAGCAGGGCGTCGGTCTTGTCCGTGCCCTGGCCGATGCGGATGGTCATGTCGCCGTTCGGCTCGAAGCGCAGCACCGAGCCGGTGAGGATCTCGTGCTCCTTCGAGGAGAAGCTCTCGAAGATCATGCCGCGCTCGGCCTCGCGGATGCCCTGAATGATGACCTGCTTGGCCGTCTGGGCGGCGATGCGGCCGAAGGCCTGCGTCTTGATCTCCACGTTCACGAGATCGCCGAGCTGTGCGTGCGGGTCGACCTTGCGCGCGGCGTCGAGCGTGACCTCGGTGGCGGGGGTGATGACCTCGTCGACGACCTCCTTCTGCGCATACATGCGCATGGCGTCCTCCGTCAGCTCGACGTAGACGTTGTCGGTGTAGCCGTCGCGGTCCTTTTTATAAGCGGCGACAAGCGCCTGCGTGATCTTTTCGACCATGTAATCCACGGGGATGCCGCGTTCCTTCTCCAGCTGGCGGAGCGCCGCAAAGATTTCAGCGTTCATGATTTCTCTCCTTCGTGATTAGAACTCCACGCGGAGCCGCACGAGCGCGACCTCCGCCTTGTCAAACGTGACCTCGCGGCCGCGCATCTCGATCGTAACTGCCCCGTCCTCATAGCGCACGAGGCGGCCGGGAAACTCCTTCTGGCCGTCGCGCGGGCGGTAGAGCTTGACGAGCACCGGCTCGCCCAGATAGCGCTCGAAGTCCGACGGACGCTTGAGCTGGCGCTCCAGCCCGGCGGAGCAGACCTCAAAGCGGTAGCTCTCGGGGATGGGGTCCTTTTCGTCAAGGACCGGGTCGACCGCGCGGGATACGGCCTCGCAGTCGTCGATGTCCACGCCGCCCTCCTTGTCGAGGTAGAGCCGCAGGAACCACTCGCCGCCCTCGCGGACGTATTCCACGTCCCAGAGGCTGCAGCCGCAGGCCTTGACCAGCGGCTCGGCGAACTCCCAAACCTGATCGGTGATCTTCATGGAAATGCTTCCTTCCTGCCGGGGACCGGCGCAGAATTTCAGAAGAAAAGAGAGGGGAAAACCCCTCTCTTTAGTAAAGTCTACTATAGATTGTCCTTATTATAACACTGAAATACCCGGAATGCAAGAGCTTTTTGAAACTTTTTCCCCGAAAATCGGCCTGTTTTCTCCGCGGAGAAGGACATTTGTCCGCTGCTCCGGTATGTGTGAAAAAGTAGGGGCGAGGCATGCCTCGCCCGGCGACGCACCTGCCGCCCGTACAGGCTATCGTTAAAATGGTAAATGCCCCCCAAATTGTCATTGCGAGGGCGCTTTGCGCCCGTGGCAATCCCGGGAAGGCACTTGCAGTCCGTACCGGCTGCCGTTAAAATGGTATGCACCGATTGCGTCTGTAGCGGCGCTCAGTGAGCGCCTTGTACGGGATAATTCAACCGCGCAAGGGCGCTGGTGCACTGCCGCACCCGCCTGACGTGTCATTGCGAGGCCCCGAAGGGGCCGTGGCAATCTCGCAGTACCCGGCCGGATCACAGGAAAGCCCCGGCAAAATCGTAACTGCCTTCCCGGGATTGCCACGTCGCTTCGTTCCTCGCAATGACATATCAGGGGAGCATGGCGCCGGGAACGGTGCATTGCACCGAATTGGCCGTCCGATTGCCGCTTCGCGGACGGGCCTGGCTGTCCCCGCCCCTACAGCATCACGGAATCATGGGGAGCCGTCTCAGCCCTGCTCCACGGCCATCAGCTTTTCGATGCGGCGCTTATGGCGCTCTCCGTTCGAAAACGGGGTGTCAAGGAACGTGTCGACGATCTCCAGCGCCAGCAGCTCGCCGACGAAGCCGGCGCCGAGGGCCATCATGTTCGCGTCGTTGTGCTCGCGCGTCAGGCGGGCGGACACCGGGTCGGACAGCAGGGCGCAGCGGATGCCGTGTACCTTGTTCGCCGTGATGGAAACGCCGATGCCCGTCGTGCACATCACGATGCCGCGCTCACATGCGCCGGAGGCGACGGCCTCAGCCGCCGGGCGGGCAAAGTCTGGATAGTCGCAGCTGTCCTTCGTAAACGTGCCGAAATCCACGCACTCCATGCCGCGCGCGGTCAGATGGGCCTTCACGGCCTCCTTCAGCGCCAGCGCGCCGTGGTCACAGGCAATTGCAATTTTCATAAGATAACCTCCTGTATCAGAACATAAAAAGTATGGAAGAGACGGCGCACAGCGCCAGCACGGCGGCCGGGACCGCCGCAGAGACGGCCGCGCCGCGGTCGCACAGCCTCTGCCAGACCCACGCGAGAGCCATGGCCAGCGGCAGCGGCAGCAGGAACAGGCCGGAGAGGGCCCACAGCGCCGCAGCGGAGACGAGCAGCAGCAGGATCATCGCGCAGCGAAGGTCGTGCCCGCGGCAAAGCCCGTGCAGCAGCTCCGGCAGCGTCAGAACGGCAAGCGCACCGAGCGCCAGCTCCGTCGGCGAAGCCCGCCCGGGCAGCGTCACGGCGGCGCGGAGAGCTCCGCACAGCGCGGGCCAAAGCGCCTCGTAGAAGCGGAAAGAACGCAGCGCCTCAAGCGGCGTGCCGCGCCCCGCCATCCACCAGCCGAGCACGGCCACGCCCAGCGCGCCGAGCAGACTCAGCGGGAGCGTCAGCGCAAGCGACCGGCCGAGGCCCGTGCGGCGGGAGAGCCGCGTGCAGACATAGCCGATGGGATATAGCGGCAGCAGCAGAAGCAGCGCCCGCTCCTTCAGCAGACCGGCGGCGAAGCATATCACGGACAGCACGATCCAGCCCCCTCCGCAACGCTTTGCCGTGCGCCAGAGCACATAGCCCAGCAGCGCGGCCGTCACGGCAAGGGAGCCGTCCTGCAGCAGGCCGAAGAACAGCGCGCCGGACAGGGCAGGCAGCATCCCGCCCAGCAGGCGGCGCAGCAGCAGATGGGCGCAGGCCGCAGCCAGCCCGGCAAACAGGACCGGCAGCAGCGCCCCCGGCGTTACGGGCAGGGCATGGAAGCGCAGCCAATGCTCCAGCAGGCGCAGGCCCGTCACGGCAAGGCACAGCAGCAGGGCTGCCGGGGCGTCCATCCCGTGCAGGGGGCAGCCCGAAACCGGCTGCCACGGCGGCGGCGTCAGGCGGCCGATCCATTCCGTCGTCCCGGCGCGCGGGCGCAGCACGGCAAAATACCGCGCCAGCATCCAGATGGCGGCTGCCAGCGCGCAGCCGGGCACGGCAAAGCGAACGATCTCGCGGAGCATCGGCCTTCCCCCTTTCGTTTCTCTTATCTTATCATAGGGCAGCGGAAAGTGCAACGGTAATTCCGCGGGAAGGCCGCCGGTCGTGCGCTGTAGGGGAGGGGCATGCCCCTCCCGGCACTGCACAAACGATTCGTACTGGGTGTCGATAAAATGGCATGCACCGATTGCGTCTGTAGCGGCGCTCCCTGAGCGCCCGGTAGGCACGAACAACTGGTACACAGCATCGTTAAAATGGTAAACGCCCCAAGTTTGTCATTGCGAGGAGGCCATAGGCCGACGTGGCGCCCTGAGCGCGAAGCGCGAGGAAGTGCCCTTGGGGTGCAATCTCGCAGTACCCAGCCGGATAACAGGGTACTCCCGGCGAATACGGCAGCCTTACGCGACGGGGTGTCGAGGACGCCGCCCCCTACAAGGCGCGTGCGGTCGGCGGGAATCCCCGGAAATTTGCAACTGCCGAAGGCGCTCACTGAGCGCCGCTACAGACGCAATCGGTTGGTACGTTTTTATCGGCACCTTGTACGAACTGGAAGTGCCTTCCCGAGATTGCCACGTCGCTTCGCTCCTCGCAATGACAATTCGGGGGCTATTATCATTTTAATGTCAGCCTGTTCCGTTCGCCGGTGCAGCGCCGGTCGGGGCATGCCCCGACTCTACAACGCACAACCGGAAACTTTCCGTTTCTATTCGCCCCGCCTCGCGCTTTTCTTTTCCCCCGAAATATGGTATGATGGGTGCAGGAGGTGCTCTGCATGGCGAATGTGTTTGACTATCTTGACTGGCGCGGCGATCTGACGCTCGATCTCGTGCCGTTGTGCGACGTGGACGCCGTTGTGCTGTCCCGCCTGTCCTACCTGCCGCTCGACGGGCTCGTCCCGCCGGAGGGGGCGCCGGTCGGCGCGCTCATGCGGCAGCTCCTCGCTTCGAAGCCGCCGCTGCTCCTGCCGGAGGACGGGCGGTTCATCCCTGCCCTTGCGGCAAGCCAGCGCTTCTGCGAGATGCGGATCATGGATTATGTAAACCAAATCGACCTCGAGAGCCAGACGCAGTTTGCGGCCATCACCGTCGCCCTCGGCGACGGGCGGCATTTTGTCGCCTTCCGCGGGACGGACGGCACGCTCGTCGGCTGGAAGGAAGATTTCAACATGGCCTTCACCTGCCCCGTCCCGGCCCAGCGCCTCGCGGCGCATTATGCCGCCTCGGCCATGCTGCGCTTTCCGGGGGAGTTCCTGCTCGGCGGTCACTCCAAGGGCGGCAACCTCGCGGTCTATGCCGCAGCGTTCTGCCCCGCAGCCCTGCAGGAGCGCATCGCGGCGGTGTATAACAACGACGGCCCCGGCTTCGACGCCGAGGTGATCGCCCTGCCGGGCTACCAGCGTATCTGCGCGCGGGTGCAGACGTTTGTGCCGCAGTCATCCATCGTCGGCATGCTGCTCGAGCACGAGGAGGCCTATACCATCATCCACAGCACGGGCGACGGCTTCGGCCAGCACAATCTCTATACCTGGGAGGTGCTGCGCGACCGCTTCGCCACGCTGGAGACCGTCACGAACGGCAGCCGTTTCCTCGACCGGACGCTCAAGCAGTGGCTGGCCGGGCTGGAGCCGGAGCAGCGCGAGCGGACGATCGACACGGTCTACCACATGCTGTGCGAAACGAACGCCGAGACGCTGCATGAATTGAAGGAGAATCGCTTTTCCCGCGCGCTGGCGCTGCTGCGCTCGGCCAAGGGGCTGGACGAGGATACGCGCAAGCTGCTCGTCCATGCCGCAGGGGTGTTTTTCCGCAGCGCGGGCCGTTCCCTGAAGCAGGCGCGCGTCCCAGAGGAGCAGGAATCCTGAAAAAACGACCGGGACGGGATGAACATCATCCTGCCCCGGTTTTTTGTAGGGGGTTCGTTGGCACGTTGCAGGGGAGGGGACAGCCGGGCCCAGCTGCGCACTTGCAGCCCGTGCAGGCCACCGTTAAAACGCCATGCACCCCCGACTTGTCATTCCGAGGAGCGAAGCGACGTGGGAATCTCGTGCAGGCACTTGCAGCCCGTACAGGGTAACGATAAAACGTACCAACCGGTTGCGTCTGTAGCGGCGCTCATTGAGCGCCTTGTAGGGGACAATTCAACCGCAGAAGGGCACTGGTGCACCACAGCACCCGCCTGATGTGTCATTCCGAGGAGCGAAGCGACGTGGGAATCTCGCAGTACCCAGCCGGATAACAGGGTACTCCCGGCGAAAATGCAACTGCCTTCCCGAGATTGCCACGGCCCCGTTGGGGCCTCGCAATGACAAATCGGGGGCCATCACTATTTTATCGGCGGCTTGTACGTGCCGCAGGTGTGCCGCCGGGAGGGGACAGCCCGGCCCCTACAATTTCACTGCCTTACTTCAAAATTCTTGCGGCGCTTTCCTCGGCGAACTGGCGGGTATAGAGGTCGTGGTAATAGCCGCCCTTCTGCAGCAGCTCCAGGTGCCTGCCCTGCTCGACGATGCGGCCGTCGCGCACGACGAGGATGAGGTCCGCCTTGCGGATGGTGGACAGGCGGTGGGCGATCAGGAACGACGTGCGGTCGCGCAGCAGGTGGTCGATGGCGTTCTGGATGAGCTGCTCCGTCTGCGTGTCGATGGAGGACGTCGCCTCGTCGAGCACGAAGATGCGCGGATCGGCCAGCACGGCGCGCGCAAAGGAGATCAGCTGCTTTTCACCCGTGGAAAGGCGGTCGCCGCCCTCGCCGACGTCGCTGTCCCAGCCCTTTTCGAGCTTGGCCGCGACCTGATCGGCCGAAACGGTCCGCGCCGCTGCCTCGACCTCGGCGTCCGTGGCGCCCAGACGGCCGTAGCGGATGTTCTCGCGGATCGTGCCGGAGAACAGATGCGGATTCTGCAGCACATAGCCAATGTTCGAGTGCAGCCACAGCTGGCTGCGCTCACGGTAGTCCCGGCCGTCGATGAGGATCTGGCCGGAGGTCGGCTCAAAAAAGCGGCAGGCGAGGTTCACAAGCGTGCTCTTGCCCGCACCGGTCTCACCGACGATGGCGACGGTCGTTCCGGCGGGGATTTTCAGGGAGAAGTGCGACAGCACATCCTCGCCGCCGTCCGGATAGCGGAAGGTGACGTCGCGGAACTCGATGTCGCCGCGCAGCGGCTCCCAGTTTTCGCGCTTGGGGTGGAAGGCGTCGCCGTAGCGGGCGATGACCTCCGGTGTGTCGGCGATCTGCGGCTTTTCGTCCAGCAGGCCTGTCACGCGCTCGATGGAGGCCTGCAGGGAGATGAATTCCGCGATATTCGCGGCCGTCATCTGGATCGGCTCAAAAATGCCGACGGCGTAGGTCGTGAAGGCCGAGAGCGTGGCGATCTGCAGCACCTGCTCCTGCACCATATAGCCGCCGCGCAGCAGCACGATGGCCACGGCCGCCGTGGAGCAGAACAGCACGAGGGGGATATACACGGCGTTCAGCCGCGCAGCACGGATGCCGCAGTCGTGCATCTCCTTTGTCAGCGCGCGGAACGAGGCCGTGTTCTGCTCCTCGATGCCGAGGGTCTTCGACGTCTTCGCGCCGGTGATGCCCTCATTGAACGCGCCGGTGATGCGGGAGTTCAGCTTGCGGACGCGGCGGTTCCAGTGCAGGATGCGATTCTGAAAATAGCCCGTGAGCACGGCGATGACCGGCACGATGACGATAACGACAAGGGCGAGCTTCCAGTTGAGCAGCAGCATCGCGGCGAACGTGCCGAGCACATAGAACATGGCCCAGAGGATATCCGTCAGGTTCCACGCGACCATGGAGGCAATGCGCGAGGTGTCGCTCATGACGCGGCTGAGCAGATAGCCCACCGGCGTGACGTTATAGAACGAGAACGACAGCGTCTGCAGGTGCGTGAAGAGGTTCGCGCGCATGTCGCGCCCGGCGCACATCTCAATCTTCATGGAGTTGCGCGCAAAGGCCACAACGGACAGGGCCTGCAGCAGGATGACGCCGAAATAGCACAGCGTGTAGGGCAGCAGGCCCGACAGCGTCCCGGCCTCGATATAATTTGAGATGGCATAGCGCTGGAACAGCGGCAGCACGACGTCGATGGCGGCCGTGATCAGGTTGAAGGCGAACATGCCCGCAAAATCGCGGCGGTATGGCCGCATGACGGGCATCAGGCGCTTCCAGATGCCCCATTGGAACGATTTGGTATAGTCCTGTTCATCAAAGGCAGGCATCAGACTCCCTCCTTTCCGAGCAGGCGGCGGTCGTCGCTGCTCATCTGGATTTCATAGATATCGCGGTAAATGCCGGGCTTGGCGATGAGCTCGGCGTGTGTGCCCAGCTCCGAGACGCGGCCGCCGTCGAGCACGAGGATGCAGTCGGCCTGCATGAGTGTCGTTACGCGGTGGGAGATGAGCAGCACCGTCGCCTTGCCGAGCGATTCGTGCAGGGCGGCGCGGATCTTTGCGTCCGTCTCGGCGTCCACGGCCGAGAGCGAGTCGTCAAACACCATGATGGGCGCCCTCTGCATCAGCATGCGCGCAATGGCCACGCGCTGCTTCTGCCCGCCGGACAGCGTCACGCCGCGCTCGCCCACGAGCGTCTCATAGCCCTCCGGGAATTCGCAGATGGCCTCGTCCACGCAGGCGATGGCCGCGGCGCTGCGCAGCTCCTCCTGCGGCGCGCCGGGGCGCGTGGCGGCGATGTTCTCGCGGATGGTCTGCGAGAACAGGAACGGCTCCTGCAGCACAAGGCCGATCTGGCTGCGCAGGCTCTCGCGCGTAAAGCTGCGGATGTCCACGCCGCCGATGGTGATGCGGCCCTCCTGCAGGTCGTACAGCCGGTCGAGCAGATGCACGAGCGTGCTCTTGCCCGAACCGGTGCCGCCGAGGATGGCAAATGTGCTTCCCTGCGGGATCGTGAACGAGACGTCCTGCAGCACGGGCGTCTCGCCGTAGCCGAACGTCACATGGTCAAAGACGATGTCGCCCGCCGCGCTGTGCGGCGCGGCCTCGGGCGCGTCCTTCTCCTCCGGCGCGCGCAGGATATAGCCCACGCGGTCGAGCGACACGCCCGCCTTGCTCATGTCCGAAAGCACGCGGCCGAGCGAGCGCACCGGCCACGACAGGGCCTCGTTATAGCTGATGAAGGCGAGAAATTCGCCGAGCGTCATATTGCCGTGCACACTTTCGACGATGCCGCAGACGATGATGACCATGACCTGCAGGCACGTCAGCAGCGTGCCGGAAGCCCAGTAGACCGACAGCAGGCGGCCGAGGCGGATCCACAGGCTGGCAAATTTCTCGTTCTTTTCGCAGAAGCGGTCCGTTTCAAAGCGCTCGCGGCCGAAGGCACGCACAACGCGCACGCCGGTCAGGTTCTCCTGCGCACAGGTCGTCAGGTCGCCCTCGGCCTCGTCCGCCGCCTGAAAGCGGCCGGAGATGCGCCGGTAGAACACACCGGACGACAGGCCGACGATCGGGATGAACGCCAGCGCCACGAACGACAGCCGCACGTTCATCCGGAACATGATGACGAGATATAAAATGATGAGGAAGACCGTGCGCACGACCTCGACGAGCTGGTTGCACACGAACGTGCGGATGACGTCGACGTCCGAGGTGCAGCGCTGGATGATCTCGCCCGTGGAGTGGGCCGTGTGCCACGAAAAGCTCAGGTGCTGGATGTGGTCATACAGCCCGTCGCGGATGCGCTTGACGAACGACTCCGACCCGCGCGAAAGCTGCGTGCGCTGGCCGTAGTTGCAGAAGCCGCGCAGCAGGGCCAGCAGCAGCACGGCCGCGGCCGCGAGCCACAGCGCGTGGAGCTTCTGCGCCTGCAGCAGCGGCAGAAGCGGCTGCAGAAACGCCGGGAGCGACGGCTCCTCTGCGCCGAGGATGGAGTCCACCGTCAGGCGGATGACCTGCGGCGTGAGGGCATTGAATACCATCCCGAGGCAGGCGCACAGCAGGGCCACGACAAAATAGTGGATGCTGCCGCGCAGAAAGCGCACGATGAGCTGCACCTTCTCCCGCCACGGGATCGATTGCGTTTCCATAGAAGATCTCTCCTTTTTTCTGATTGCCGGGGGATGTTGATATGCTGACTGTAACGGCCTTCTCTCTCAAAGGCACTGCCGCAATAAAAAAACGCCTCTCCTGCCGGAGAAGCGCACAACAAGGAACAAAACAGGGCCTTTTATCCCCGCTTCCGGGCGCGCAAAACCGACAGACCGGTCCCCTGGACCGAAACAAATCCCAATGCAAAGAGCAGATAGGACATTCTGCGCGCCTCCTTTCGTAAAATCTGATATCCAGTATAGGGGAAAACTGCGACTTTGTCAACCCTGCTGTCCGAAATATTTCGGGCGGCAGCGCATAATTTCTCGAGAGCGTTCGGCGAGAGCTTTTTGTCGAGACAAGGCTTGAAACGTGCAGAGTGCTTTGTGTATCCGCAGGGGGCAAAGCCGCCAACGGCTGCGCAATACATCAGGCCTTTCGAGCCGATAGATCGGCGAAAAAAGATCCGGCGAAGGCCGAAGCTGCAATTGTGCGCTGTTGCCCCAGAGGTTTTTCCTTGCCGTTTTGCCGCATTTGTGGTATGATCGGGGGAGAATTGCAACGGAAAGGAACGAAGAAACCATGAAATGGATCATTGCCTCGGACCTGCACGGCTCTGCCCACTACTGCCGCCAGCTCCTCGAGGCCTGGAAGCGGGAGGAAGCGCCGCGTATGCTCTTCCTCGGCGATCTGCTGTATCACGGCCCGCGCAACGACCTGCCCGAGGGCTATGCGCCGAAGGAGGTCATCGCCCTGCTGCAGGAGCGGCAGGCCGACATTTTCTGCGTGCGCGGCAACTGCGAGGCCGAGGTCGACCAGATGGTGCTGCCCTTCCCCGTTCTTGCGGACTACTGCCTGCTCGAGTCGGCGGGCCATCTTATCTATGCCACGCACGGCCACCATTTTAACGAGGACCATCTGCCGCCCCTGCATCCGGGCGACGTCCTGCTCCACGGCCACACGCACATCCCCCGCCGCACCCTGCGCGACGGCGTCTATGTCCTGAATCCCGGCTCCGTCTCCATCCCGAAGGCCGGGAGCTGGCATGGCTATATGACGCTGGAGGACGGCGTGTTCACCTGGAAGACGCTCTCCGGCGACGTGCGCGACACGCTGCGGCTCTGAGGGGGCTTATTATGGAATTCACAGCAGCGCAGGATGGCCTGCGCGTGGACGTCTTTCTGGCGGGCTGCCTGCCGGAGCTGACCCGCAGCGCCGTGCAGCGCCTGCTCGCTGAGGGCAGCGTGACCTGCGGCGGCGCGCCCGTGCGGAAAAATGCGCGCACGGAGGCCGGGGCCGTCTACGCCGTCACCCTGCCGGAGGCGCGGCCCGTCGAGACCGCCGCGCAGGATATCCCGCTCGATATCGTCTATGAGGACGGGGACGTGCTCGTCATCAATAAGCCGAAGGGCCTCGTCGTCCACCCGGCCGCCGGGCACGAGGACGGCACGCTCGTCAACGCCCTGCTCTATCACTGCGGCGACAGCCTGTCCGGCGTGGGCGGCGAGCGCCGCCCCGGCATCGTCCACCGCATCGACCGCGACACGACCGGCCTGCTCATCGTGGCGAAGAACGACTTTGCCCACCAGCGTCTTGCCGCCCAGCTCAGCGACCACACGCTGCGCCGCACCTATGAGTGCATCGTCCGCGGCGGCTTCCGCGAGGACAGCGGCACGGTCAATGCGCCCATCGGCCGCGACCCGCGCGACCGCAAGCGCATGGCCGTCACAGAGAAGAACAGCCGCGAGGCCGTGACGCACTGGGAGGTCATCGCGCGCTACGGGCAGTATACGCACCTGCGCTGCCGCCTCGAGACCGGCCGCACGCACCAGATCCGCGTGCATATGGCGTGGATCCGCCACCCCATCGCGGGAGACCCGGTCTACGGCATCGGCAAGCCGGAGCTCGGCCTGCATTCGCAGTGCCTCCACGCGAAGGAGCTGACGTTCCTGCACCCCCGCACCGGCGAGGAGATGACGCTCTCCTGCCCCCTGCCGGAGGAGTTTGAGCATGCGCTGAAGAAGCTGCAGAGGATGATGTGACAAGGCCGGTGGAGTGTGGAGGGTTGAGAGTAGAATGTGAAGAGAGAAAAGCTTTCAGATTTGTCATTGCGAGGGCGCTTTGCGCCCGTGGCAATCTCCTGCAACAGCTTGCGAATTCGCCGAGGCCTTCCTGCTATCTACCATTGTACTGCGAGATTGCCACGTCGGCCTGCGGCCTCCTCGCAATGACAAATCGGAGGCTTTTACCATTTTAACGACAGCCTGTTGATTGTGCCGGTGCTGCGCCGGGAGCGGCATGCCGCTCCCCTACAACGCTCCATCGATACCCTCATTTTCCCATAAAACCACCGCAAGCCGGAGGCAGTGCCTCCGGCTTGGTGCATATTCTCGGGTGCTGCCTCATACTAGAATCTGATAAAAAGCTTTAAAAGCTTTTTATAGCGCCGAGGGCGCGTCAGATTCTGCATGAGACGGCGCAGCGTGCGTCAGCACGAT
>QWCV01000443.1_pt1 | contig 48486 bp, 62 predicted proteins | sample 1972621 | NCBI WGS metagenome assembly QWCV01 (sample SAMN09866699, study PRJNA288562) | Human gut metagenome isolate pre2_stool, whole genome shotgun sequencing... | isolation source: gut | host: Homo sapiens | place: USA: California | reverse complement strand
GCGCTTCCGCGTGGGTGACACGTGGACGGACACACCCGCCGGTGTGGCGCACTATCTCGAGCACAAGCTCTTTGACATGCCCGACGGGTCGGACGCGCTGCTGACGCTGAGCGAAAACGGCGCGGACCCGAACGCCTTCACGTCCACGAACATGACGGCCTATTATTTTTCCTGCACGGACGGGTTTGAAGAAAACCTGCGCACGCTGCTGCGCTTTGTCTCCACGCCGTATTTTACCGACGCGAGCGTGGCCAAGGAGCAGGGCATCATCGCTCAGGAGATCCGCATGGGCGAGGACGACCCCGACCGCGCCGTGTGGCGCAACCTCATGCGCTGCCTGATGGCGCGCGACGGGGCGCGCGACGCCGTGGCCGGCACGGTCGAGAGCATCGCGGAGATCACGCCCGAGACGCTCTATGCCTGCCACCGCGCGTTTTACGCGCCGTCGAACATGGTGCTGTGCGCCGTGTGCCGGGACACGCCCGAGCGTGTGGCCGCCATCGCGGCGGAGATCCTGCCACCGGAGCTTGCCCCCGTCCCGGCCGCCGACCACGGGGAACCGGAGGACATGACGCCCGCGAACGCACGCATGCGCGTGGAGCTCGCGGTGTCCGCGCCGCAGATGCTGCTGGGCGCAAAGTTCCGCCCGGCGGAAAGGGGCGATGCCCGCCTGCGCCAGACGCTCACGGCGGAGCTCGCGCTGCAGGCCGCCTTCGGTGAGGCAACAGCGTTTTACAACGATCTTTACCGCGCGGGACTGCTCGGCGACGACTTTGGCTGCAGCGCGGACTACTGCGGGCCGATTGCACTGGCCGTGCTCGGCGGCGAGAGTAAGGATCCCGACGCCGTGTGCGCGCGCGTGCGCGAGACCGTCGCGCGCATCGCGCGTGACGGCTTTGACGGCCCGGCCTTCGAGCGGGCGCGCCGCGCCGTATACGGCGGCTGGCTGCGCGGGCTCGACCGGTTCGACGATCTGTGCGTCAACATGGCCGAGGGGCTCTTCGGCGGGTACGAGCACATGGACGCCTTCCCGCTGCTGGGCGCCATCACGGCGGCGGAGTGCGCCGCGTGGCTGACCGAAACGCTCGCGCCCGAGCGCCTGGCGCTCTCGGTCGTGGCCCCGAAAGGAGGCGAGGACGATGCCGACGATGATGCGTGACGCCACCATCAGCTTTCCCCTGCTCGGCGACTGGAGCATTGACCCGAGCGCGTCGTTCACGCTCTTCGGCCGCACGTTTTACTGGTACGGCGTGATCATCGCCGTGGGCTTCATCCTCGCGATGCTCTACTGCGCGCGGCACTGCCGCCGCTGCGGCATCGCGCCCGACACGCTCTACGACTTTCTCATCTGGATGATCCCGATCGCCATCATCGGCGCGCGGCTGTACTACGTCATCTTCCAGTGGGGCGACTACCGCGCCCACCCCATCGACGCGCTCAAGATCTGGGAGGGCGGGCTCGCCATCTACGGCGGCGTGATCGCGGGACTGCTGACCGGCGTCGTCTGGTGCCGGAAAAAGAAGATCCCCTTCGGCGTCATGGCCGACGTCTGCGCGCCCGGCCTGCTCATCGGCCAGTGCATCGGCCGCTGGGGCAACTTCATCAACCGCGAGGCGTTCGGCCGCGAGACCGAGGCCTTTTCCCGCATGGGGCTCACGCTCCCCGGCCGGGAGACCGTGTACGTACATCCGACGTTTCTGTATGAGAGCCTGTGGAACTTTGTGGGCTTTTTGCTGCTGCACTTCTGGTTTCGCAAACACGAGCGGAAGTTTGACGGCGAGCTCATTTTGCTCTACGCCGTGTGGTACGGCATCGGCCGCGCGCTCATCGAGGGCCTGCGCACCGACAGCCTGTACATCACCGGCACGGGCATCCGCGTCAGCCAGCTGCTGGCCGGGGTGTCGGCCGCGGCCGCGGCCGTCGTGCTCGCGCTGTTTTACACCGGAAAGCTCCATCACGCGCCGCGCTATGTCGACCGCGGCGAGCAGCCGAACGCATAAATCCCCATTTTGTATTTTCATTCTCCAAGGAGGTTTTTCCCCATGAAAGATTACCATGACATGCTCAGCAGCCTGAAGGACAAGGTCATCGGCGCGGCCGGCAAGGCCACCGTCGCCGTGACGGACGCCGCCGGTAAAGTCAGCGAGACTGTGACCGACGCCGCCAACAAGGTCGTCAGTGACGAGATGCGCGACAAGGTCGCCGGCGCCGCCCACGCCGTGGGCGACCGCGCCAAGTACGCCTCGCACATGGCGCGCCTGACCGTGGACTGCAACGCCGAGCTCGAGCGCGTCAAGCGCACGTACACCGAGATCGGCCGCCTGTATTACGAGAACTACCGCGACACGGCCGACGCCTTCCTCGCCGACCTCTGCCAGCAGGTGACGGACGCAAACGCCCACGTTGCCGCGCTTGAGGCGCAGATGGACGAGCTGCGCGCCGCCGCGAAGGAGTACCGCCCCGCGCCGGATCTGCACACCGTGGACGCCGACGTCACCGTCGAGCCGGAGGACATCGAGGTCGAGGTGACCGAGGAGCCCGCGCCGGAGGAATAAGCGCCGCCCGGCAAAACGAAACCCGCCCCCGTTTCCGAATCGGAAACGGGGGCGGGTCTTTGTCTGCTGTTACCGGTCACAATAGGTCATGAGAATCGTTGCGACCTGCGCGCGGCTGGCGTAGCCGCGCGGCGTGAGGCGCACGCCGTCGTCCGCACCGACGCCGCTGACGAGCCCCTGCTCGACTGCCCAGGTGAGCGCGGCGTAGGCATAGCCCGCAACGCTGCCCACATCCGGGAAGGCCGTGAGCGCGCTGCCCGTCGTGACCGGGCGGCCGGACTGCTCATAGAGGATGACCGTGAAGTCCTGCCGCGTGATGGGCGCATCGGGGTCAAACGTCGTGGCCGACGTGCCGGCGACGAGCCCCGTCCGGTACGCCCAGCGCACCGCGGCATAGTACCACGCGTCGGGCGCCACGTCCGTAAACGGCAGCGCGCCCGCGGTCTCCGGACTGCCCGCCGCCGCCCAGAGCAGCTGCACGATCTGCGCGCGGGTGGCGAGCGCCTCCGGCGAGACGGTGACGTCCGACGTGCCGGCCATCAGCCCCGCGCCGATGCAGTAGTCCAGCCCGGCGTGCGACCAGAAGTCCGGCTCCGGCATGTCGCGGAACGTGCGGCCCGGGCACAGCCGGTCGTGAAAATACTGCGTGAGCACCACAAAGCCGTGGCCGTATTCGTCATCCCGCCCCGGGTCGCCGAGGTCATCGGCGTAGCGATAGAGCGTCTGGCGCACGCGCGCGGCGCTCAGCCCCGGCTGCGCGAGCAGCACGCAGGCTGCCGCCGCCGCGATATGGGGCGCGGCGAACGACGTACCGCTGCGCACGGCCGTGCCGCCGCCCGGCGCCGCGACCGTGACATACGACCCCGGCGCACACAGGTCCACCGACGCGCCGGAGGCCGAATAGCTGTCGTCAAACGTGCGGCTGCGGTCCACGGCTGAGACCGTGAGCGCCGCCGCCTGATTGGCAGGGTAGACATCGTCCGCGTCGCCGGTGGGGTTGCTCTGGCTGCGGTTGCCCGCCGCCGTGACGACGACCACGCCCGAGGCATACGCCTGCGCGAGGACAGTATTTAAAAAGGAGTAGCCCTTCTCAATGGCGTTCGGCCAGCCGAGGCTCATGTTGACGACGGCCGCGCCGTTTTCCAGCGCGTACTCGAGCGCCGTGAGCACGCGCGACGGCTTCGAGAGATCGTCGTCGCCGTACACGCGCAGGACCATCACGTCCATCTCGTCGGGCGTGAGGTCGGCGATGAGCCCGGCCGTGGCCGTGCCGTGGCCGTTGACGTCCGTCATATCGGCTGTGGCATTGGCAAAATCATAGCTGAGCGCCGACACGCGGCCCGCGAGCAGCGGGTGCGTGCAGTCGGCCCCCGTGTCGATGACGGCAACGGTCGTGCGCCGCCCGGCGGGCAGGAGCACGTCCGCCTGATGGCGCAGCGTCGTGAGGCCCATGGCGTGCCCGCCCCAGGAGCGGCTGGCCGTCTCGTCCCAGAGGCCGGCGAGCGTGTCGTCCGCCGTGACCGCCTCGTCGAGAAAGCAGTCCGTCACATCGGGGTCGGCCTGTAAACGCGCGAGCGCGCGCTGCGCCGCCGCCGCGTTCGAAAATTCGAGCACATATTCCTGCCACGCTGCCAGATGCAGCACCCGGTCGGTGCCGTACCCGTCCGCGAGCGCGGGCGCGAAGGCGACCACGCGCGTGGGCTCCGTCACAGCGGCGCGGGCGCGCAGCAGACCGCGCGGTGACACCGGTGCGGCCATCGCCTGCGCCAGCTCCAGCGCACTCGCCACCTCCACCGGCTGCGTCTGCGCGGCCGCCGCGGGCACCGCCAGCGACACCGCGAGCACCAGTGCGAGCAGCAGGGTCAAAAGTCGTTTTTTCATCCCGCGCCTCCTCAGGTCGTGATCGGTACGAACCACAGGTCGCGGTCCACGCTGCCGGAGATGCCCGGCACCGTGCCGTCATAGCTGTACTGCCAGAAATCGTGCGCGTAGTAAAAATCGTCCGCCGTGCCCGGCGCGCTCACCCAGAAGGCATAGTCCTTGAGCTGGGTGAAATCATAGTCATAGTACCCCTGCCAGCGGTTGCCGTAGACGGCGGCGTCGTAGCCCGCGGCCGTGACCGCCTCGCAGAACGCGACGGCGCAGGCCGTGACATCCTCGCCGGTCATTGCCGCCGTGCGCACCGTGTCGCCGGCGGCGACGGTGCTCTGGTCAATGTTCTCCCAGTCGAACACGAGCGGCATGTCGATCTGATAATCATGCGCCGCGTCCACGAGCCACTGCGCCTCCTCGGCCGCCTCCTCGGGCGTGACCGCCTGCGAGAAGAAGTACAGCCCCACGCGCAGCCCGGCCGCGCGCGCGCCGGCAACGTTCTGGCGGAAGCGGTCGTCTTCGACGATGCTGCCCTTGCCATAGCCCCGGTAGCCCGCGCGGATGACCGCAAAGGCGATGCCGGAATCCGCGACGGCCTGCCAGTCGATGTCCTGCTGGAACGTGGACACGTCGATGCCCTGCAGCACGCGGTAGGCCGTGCCGGTGTAGGTCACGGAGCCGTCCGCCCCGGCGGAAAAATCGGACGCCGGAATGCCGAACCTGTCCACGCCCCTGGCGGGGGTGATCCACGCGGTGTTGACGCCGGTGTTCACCTCGACCTGGCCGATGTGCAGCTCGCGCGGCGAGCAGCCTGCGAGCGCGAACGTCATCGCCGCTGCCAGCAGAACGGCCAGTACGCGGCGGAATGTGTGATTGTGATTATTTTTTATATGTAAGCGTTTCATGCCGATAAGTATACCACACCTGCCGCAGGAACGCAAACCGGGCCGGTCTGCCTCAGTCGGGGTCGTAATAATGCGCGAGGTAGCCCGCCGTGCGCAGCGTCTCGCCCGCCATCTGCTCCAGACGCGCGATGCGCGTCTCCAGCTCGCGCCGGGCACGGCCGGAGCGCGGCATGGCCGCCAGTTCCAGCCGCAGCGTGGCCGTGCGCGCACGCAGCGCGTCACCCGTGGCGCGGTACTGCGCCGCCAATTCGTTCAGTTGCATGCTCTCCCTCCAAAAACATTTGATTTTCTGAAAATTTTTGTTGACAAACATAGTCGGTTTTGCTATGATACATAGGCCGGTGTTGTGCTGGTATAGCTCAGTTGGTAGAGCAGCTGATTTGTAATCAGCAGGTCGGGGGTTCGAGTCCGTCTACCAGCTCCACCTTCTGATAAATTGCATATGGGGGAATTCCCGAGTGGCCAAAGGGGACAGACTGTAAATCTGCTGGCAATGCCTTCGATGGTTCGAATCCATCTTCCCCCACCAAAGCAGAGCCAGACGAACCATGCCGGTTCGCCTGGCTTTTGCTATGCTCCGACGATCTACATGGTCAGCGGCATTTTTGTTCTGGTCTGTCCGTTCGATCATGCTCGGAAATGAAAAAAGCGGCTACCGCACAGTTTCTCTGCTGTGTGGTAGCCGCTTCGTTTTTTGTCATAGCCATAACGGTTTTCGTTATATTCTACCAAAACCCTGCGGAATTCTAAAATCATTGTTAGAATCTACCGTAAAGGAGCATGGCTATGATTAGGATTTTACTGTCCACCCGGCTTGGCGAGCGGAGGTGGACGCAAGCTGACCTTGCGAGGGCAACAGGCATTCGACCTTCGACAATCAATGACCTGTACCACGAGATCGCTGAAAGGGTCAACCTGGAGCATCTCGACCTCATTTGTGAGGCGTTGGGGTGTGAGCTGTCAGACTTGATGATCCGGGAGGAAAACCCAGATGTCAGAGTCAAATCGCGCACCGGCGCGGATATACATAGCAAGCGTTAAGCCTGCTCCAAGGCCTCGGGCGTTCAATCGTCCGAGGCCTTTTCTTATATGACTTCACCATCTTGGGTGACGAAGCGAATTTCAACTGTGCAGCTAAGCGCAGCTGCCAGCTCGGTAATATCTTTTTCTGTAAAGTTCCCGCGTGTCATTTTGTTGGACAAGTTTTGCCGCGTCTGCCCGGATGCCTCAGCCAATTCGCCCATCGTTATTTTCTGCCGTTTCATAATCAGTCGGATTTTTTCGGCAACAGAGAGTCCCATGCTCTCACCTCCTCACTCGTACTATACACTAAAATGTGTCACTTGTCAAAAACTTTTTTACGATTTTCACTGAAAAGTGTAAAATAACCGTTGACAAGTGACACGAATTAGTGTAATATAGTGCTTGTAAGGAAGAGGAACAAACCTCTTTGGAAAGGAGGACCGGCCGTTGGACAGCGAAGAAAAAAGAGCCCTGCAAGAGCTACTGAAAATCTTGAGTGATCACCCCGAAGTTGCAGAACGGATAACGATCACGATCAAGCCCAACAGTAAACCCAAGCAGGGCAAGCAACCAGAGGACTAACCCCGGCGCTGAGGGGGAGCGGGAAGCTCCCCTCCCCCTTAGTATAAAGCCCTGGGCCGGAAAATACAAGGAGGAACACAAAATGATGATGTCTGAATTTATCGACCGCACCGGCTTCGAGCCGACCGCCAAAGAGTACGCCAAGATCGAGGAGGCCTACTACAACTTCGATGGCGACAAGGATGCCTTTTGCAAGGCTTTCATCAAGGATGGCGGGGCGCGGAAGCTCTGCAAGGCCAGAGCCGCCGAAATCGACCGCCTGAACAGCTTGCTGATGGAAAGCGAGCGGCAGTACAAGAAGGATGTCGCTGACCGCGAGAAGCGCATCGACGAGCTGACCGCCGAGCTGGACAAAGAGCTGGAGTGGAAGCCCAGCGATAGCACCGGCACGAACATGAAGCAGGAGCGTTACGAGGAACTCGCCAAATGCGGCAAGGTGATGACCGACGATGAAGCCAAGGCGTTTATCGCTGACGAGTGCGGCTTCGCTCCCGAGAAGATCCGCATTCTGCACGAGGCCAACACTTACGAGGTCAACAAGCACCGCCGCCTCCGCAAGTCTGCCGCCTTCGACCGCGCGCCCGTGTACGAGTCCACCGATTGGAACTATGTCCGCTTTGACTGCGCCTACTTCATGTACGAGCTGATCAACGGCGAACTCCGCTTCTACAGCTGCTAAATCATTGCCCGCCCCGGAGGTCACGAGGGCAAGAGGAGAAAAGCAATGAACAGGCTCGAAAAACGCTACAATCAGACAATGTGCATCCTCGCGTGGTGCCACGGGAAATACACCGAAGATCAGCTGAGCAGCATGGCTATGCCGGAGCTGTGCGAGGTCTATAACACGACTTATTATCAGCGCCTCGTGGAGATGAACACTATCCGAAGATAAACCGCCGCCTGTCCTACCGGGCCTACGGGGAGAAAGGACAAATCATGAATAAAATCCGCAGAAAGAACCTGCAGAGCATCATCGACCAGCTGGAGGAGCTGAAAGGCAGCCTCGAAGACCTCCAGGCCGAGGAGGAAGAGTACCGCGACAACATCCCGGAGAATATGCAGGAGAGCGAGCGTTACGAAAAGGCGGACGAAGCCTGCGGCAACCTCTCCGAAGCTGTGGATAACCTGGAGGAAGTCATCAGCAGCATCGAAGCTGCCATTGAGTGAGAGGAGCCATCATGAACGACAAAATCATCATCGACCGCATGGACGCGGAAGAATTTCTTTCGATGCTCGTGGATGCTGCCAAGCAGGACAACCCGACCCGTTACTACAGCGCCGCCCAGGTCATCGAAAATATTGCCAACGACTTCAAAGACCTCTGCAAACTGTAAATCAAGGCTGGCCTATCGGCGTGACGGGGAGAAAGGAAATGACTATGACCTATCTTGAAATTCTCGGCTGGGCGCGCAAGGGCATTCAAGCCGACAAGGAGAAGCACCGCGAGATGCAGGAAAAGGCGCTTGAGGGTCAGGCCCTCGATATTGCCGGGCGTTGCCAGGAAGTCATTGATACTCTCGATGTCAAACTGGCAACCCTCGACGAGATCGAAGACCTGCACAACAGAAAGTGAGGTACACCATGGAGAACAGGTCTTGGACGGTCACTTATCGCAATCGTGACAACGGCCAGCGGATCACCGCCGCCGTATTCGCAGCAGATCAGCGGCAGGCGCAGGGAAAGGCCCGATCCGCCGGTCAGATTGACGGCCGCGAGGTATGGGAAGTCGAGAGCGTCGAACCGCATGAGGAAACGCTGGCGCGAGTTCTCATTGCTGAATTTAGCAAGAAGCAGCAGGGCGGGCATTTTGCCTGCCCCCGATGCGGGAAGATGGCGATGGACGCGGAGAGCGTCACGCGCAACGCCCTGAGCCGCAGGGCAACGGTCTATATCTGTGATGCCTGCGGAATGCAGGAAGCTCTGGAGGACATGATGGACAGCATAACGCCGCTGACCGCATGGGCTATCGCCGCTGCGCCGGAGAACTGGCGCATGGACGAAGGAGGAGAAAAGCATGAGTGAGCCGTGGACTTCTGAAGAATTGACTGCCGCCAGCGCCGCGATGAAAGCCGCAGGTCACATGAGCTACGAGGAGCTCTGCGCCGCGCCGCAGCTTCGGCTGGAATACCGAGGCCGCGACAGCTGGGATCGCCCCGTCTACGAGTGTGACGGTCAGCTCTATGTCGATGTCGACCCACGCCGGAGCAGACCGGCCGATATCTGCACGAAGCAGGACAACGCCTTTGATGGCGAGCCCTGCGACCCCATCCCCGAGGGAACGGTCATTGAGTTCGTTCCCGAGCGAGATACATGGCCTTTCTGAAAAGCTGGACGCACGCCAACAAAGAAAGCCCCTCTCGCCGCCGTAGGCGAGTTGCAACACGCCCTTTGCGCCGTAGGAGTGTAGACGCCCACCGAGAGCAGAAAAAGCGTCACAGCGCCGCGAAAATGCGAAAGCTCCAGAAAACAGAAAAAGCCCCCTCGACAGGACGGTAAAATCCTGCGAGGGGGCTTTGTGGTTCATTCTATGTTTGCGCGGCGGCGGTCAGATGGCGGGGCTATCATTGCTTCCGTCCTCTGCGTCATCTTGGAAGTTTTTCGCTTTGGCGGCCTCAAAGGTGATGCCTCCGCGCTTGTGGTCGGATTTGGCAAGGGCAAAATAGCTGTTCGCGCCAGCGATGATGACCGCCTCACCGACGCCGGTTGCCGCAGTCAGCCATGCGGCGGTGGCAGTATAGCCGCTTTTGATGCACAGGTACATGAGGAATAGGCATTCCTGGACAATCAGCAGACCGGCCAGGATAGTCAGCAGGCATACAACCTTGCTCCACTCGACCTTGTTGCTCTTGCGCTTCTTCGCGGCTCTGTGCTTGCCCCGGGCCATCAGACCAGCCCGAACTTCTGGGCGAAGCGGTGCAGAACGGTTGCCAGCTGCTCGCGGGTCATAAAGTCCTGCCACATGAAGTTGGCTTCACCGTTCGGGAGCTTGTTGCCGCCGACCATGAGGCCGCTGTCGGTGACGAACTTCTGGCCCTCGGCGCTGAAATTGCCGCAGTCGTTGTCCTGAAGCTCGGCGCGGTAGGCAGCCATAGCGACCTTGAACATTTCGTTGAACTTGTCCTGTGTCATTTCGGGCATACTCTCTTCCTCCTTGACGAGATCCCAGTTCGGCCGGCCGTAACCGGCGATGTACTGTGCATTGCGAGGATAGCTCTTATCGCGGACACAACCGCCGTTCGGAACGACGCCCGCCGCGCTGGAAGTGTTACCCTCAATCGTGTAGACCCTATCGGCGGTCACTTTCTCCACGATGCCGGTGTGATACGAGGTATCGCCACCATCTTTGGTGAAGAAGATTTGATCGCCGCGCTGCGGGGTCTTGAAAAATGCTCCGGCGTTCTTGTAGTAACGCATGGAGTAGGTGCAGCCAGCGCCGAGGCCCTTTTCCGGCTGATAGGTCATAGCCATACCGATCGAAAGGCCAAGCGTGTAGATATAGCAGTAGTCCGCAAAGCAGTCGCACCAGGCATAGCCGTTCTTGGCACCGTTGTAGACCACGCCGAGGCTGTCCAGAAAAGCGGCAAACTTATTCCAGTTGTTGCTTCCCGGATTGGCGGTCTTATCCTCCAGCTGAGAGTTGGTGGCTTTTTCGATGTAGCCGATCTCGTTTCGGGCAGTGGCAAGAACTCGATCAATGGCGGTCATAGGTCATTCCTCCTCGGTGGCGGTATGGTCTTCCTCGCTCTTACCGACAGGCAGCGCAGGAGGCGCCGCGTCCGCCCCGGGTGTCGCGGTAGAGAGCATATCTTTCAGCTTTTTCAGTACATCAACGGCATAGGCGGTAAAGGCTGCCAGCATAGCCAGCGATACCGCTGTCATCAGGTTTACGGTCTGCCCATCGACCTCCACTACCATCAGATCGGGGTTGAGGTACCCGGCGAAGTAGACCGCGACCAGCGCCGCTGCCACAACTGCACTCTTGATGCAGCCGTTGCGGAACTTCGTCTGATCCCATTCCCCATCAATGATGGCATTGATGGAACCGAGGGCAATGTTCGCGGCGATCAGCAGCACAAGCCCTGCGGCCAGGCGGATGATCGTCATATCCAGCATGTTCATTGTGCGTCCTCCTTACTGCAAAAAGTCGTTGCTGTCCAAGCACCGGCGATATATTGTCTTGATCCGGTCACTGGTCAGCTCTGTTACATTGTTTTCAAACTCCGGATGATCCTCGCAGTATCGTTCGTAGGCGGCGATGTCCCGGAGCGTTTGGTCGAAATGATCTTTGGTGTGGCGCTCGCCGTGGAGACATTCATCGCCGAAGCGTAGAATGCGCGCCCGGCAGTTGACGGCCTTTTCCTCGGCCATGCCAGACCGAACGCACTGCAGCTCGCTTTCGAGCTTTCCGACCTTCTCCAAGACCTCGCTGTTGATAGCGCGCCCGAAAGCCTTTGCTATTGCAGACCACGGATTGATTTTGATGGGGGCGAGCTGGAGCAGCGTCAGCAGCACAAACAGCGCGCTTCCCCCACCAAACAAAATCTCCTTGAGCGTCATCTCTCAATCCTCCTCTGCGCGTGATAAGAAGGGCAGCCCCCGTAAAGGAGCTGCCCTCCGTATCAATGCCGTGGTCAGACGGTGACTTCGAGATCTGCCAGGATCTCCTCGACCTGCTTCCGAATCAGGCTCGGAACCTGGTCGATGGTCTTCTTGCCCTTGACGATCAGGGTCGCGTAGACAACTGCCATAACTGCTACCTCCTTTCCCATCAGAATGTATAAAAGAAGGAGCCGAAGGCTTTTCATAAGCCCTCAGCTCCATTCTTGCTATTTTCGAGGATTTCCCGGACGGCTGCTTGCAGCGGGTCGGGAACTTCCTCAATCGTCTTTTTCCCTTTGCGGATCAGGTCTGCGTAGACCTTCACCATGTAATTGCTCGCCATCGGTTATTCGCCTCCTGTTGTAGATGTCACGGCGACGATCTGTTCGTAGACATCGCATAGCGCCATCTGCGTATCGGTGACCTGCCCTTCAAGGCTCGTCACCTTTTCCGTCAATGCCGCCTTGTCGGTCTCCAGGTCGGCTACCTGCTGCTGCAGGGAGGGGATCGTCTTGCCCTCCGCCTCATGCAGCTTGGCTTGCGCCAGATAACCGGCATAGTTGCCGAGGATGTCTTCACTCAGGCCGTCGTACATATTCAGCTCCAGGTGATATTCGTCGTACACCCACCCGCTGATGGTCAGCTCGTCCCGCTTTTCCTCAAACGGCTCGGCGTTCTCGTAGAAGCGCACCAGGGCTACCCCCGGCTTATTAGGCTGCTCCTCCAGCGAGAAAGCGTTGCTGGGCGCGTTGTCGCCTCTTACTCTCATTTCGCACGACCTCCTTCAGATGTTTTACTCCAATCGGGTCAATGTACTTCACCCGAATTGTATGGCTATTGCAGTGCTTCAGTTGCCCGGCGCGGCTCAGTAGCCCGGAGGCCTGGGCGAACATGATAGGCTTTCCGGCGTCAAGCCGCTTTTTGACGCGGCGGCATTGCCGGGTGAAGCGCAGGAAATTCCGCTTGCGCAGAATGACATGAGTGCGGGAAAAGCGGTAGCCGACCGCGCTCACCATGCGCTTTGCCGTGGGATAGATCTGCCAGTTCGCTTTCATGGACAGGCCGAGCCGCTGCTGCATGAACGCGGCGATCAGCTTCCGCGCCTTGTGCAGCTGCTTCTTATTCGGCCCGAGCAGGGTGATGTTGTCCATGTAGCGGGTCATATACTTCACGCCCGGCAGCGTCATGATGTACTGGTCCAGAGACTCCAGGTAGAAGTTTGCCAGCCATTGGCAGATGTAATACCCGATAGCCAGCCCGCCGCCGCAGGATTCGATGATGGAATAGACCGTCCGCAGAAAGCGCTTGTCCTTGATTTTCCGCGCAAGAGCCCAGATCAGGCGCTTGCCGGAGATGCTGGGGTAATACTGCGCGACGTCAAGCTCCGCGGCGTACTTCGTTCCCTTCGGGTCGTTGCGAAGCGCGCCGCGGATTTTTTTGTAGATATGCTTCCCGCCGCGTCCCGGAATGGACGCACAGGACCACGGGTGCATACCGCGCATAAGCACCGGCTTCATAGCCGTCACAAGCATCCATTGGATCACGCCGTCCGGCCAGAATGGGACCATCTTGATCTTACGGTGTTTCTCGCTGCTCTCATCATAGATCTCGCGGATCTTCGGCTCGGACGGTACAAAGCTCTCGGTTGCGACCAGCTCATAGGTCTTTTCGACATACCCGTCCAGGTCCGCCAACACAGGGGCGATGTCTTTACGACTCCGGCGCCCCTTTGCCGCCTCCTGAATGACAGCGCGAATGAAGCCCCGGTCAACCATCTTGTCGTAGAGATAGCCGACTCGTTTCGGCATAGGATTTTCCCTCCGTCCTTGTTTGCCTGCGAGGTTATTCGAGCCGAAGCCTACTAAACCCCGTCCTATGCGGCAATATTTTCACCAAGCGGTGAGGGAAAGCCTGCGCCAGTCAAAAGAAAAACAAGTAGTCGCGCGCCGACGTTCGAGTTCGTGTTCGACGAGGTGTTGTTCGCGTTGAAGTAGAAAAGGCCGGCATTGCCGCCATTGTTCCAGTTGCCACCCACAAAGAGGACACGCCAGCCAGAGTTGTAGTTGGCGTAGAAATCAAGCCCTCGGCGCATGGCGCAGACAGTCCCGGAGATAATTATACCTCCGGCCTGCCACGCATACGGAAAAACGGGAGAAAATAACAGAATACGTTATTTTCAAAAATCGTGTCGACGGGGCTTCGCCCCGTACCCCATTCAGCTTTTGGGCTTGCGCTTATGCCGCCAGCTGGTGCAGGTGGGAAAGCTCCGGGGGCTGCGGCCCCCGGTCCCCCATTAGGGGTGGAAAAGGAGTCGCGCGCCGACGTTCGAGTACGTGCTCGACGAGGTGTTGCTCGCGTCGAAGCAGAAAAGGCCGGCATAGCCGCCAAAGCTCCAGTGGCCACCCACAAAGAGGACACGCCAGCCAGAGTAGTAGAGGGCGTAGTCCGGAATATAGGTTGTTTCGCTTCCTCCGACCCCCGTGGGGAAGAACGCCCAGGGCATGGCAGCCGCTACGCCGATGGCCGTGATGTACCCATCGCTCTGTATCTTGGAGCCGATGTTCGTATAGTTGGCCGCGGTGTCATCTGCATAGCTCGCAGGGTTCAGGCAGACATATACCGTTCCGTCGGAGAAGTTGATCCCGTCGATAAACTCGAAGACATTGCCGTAGGGATTCTCGATGTGCCGGTACTGGACGGCGGTCTTTCCGTTCGTCCCAGCTGCGCGTCCGGTATGGTAAGTCATGCTGTCCGTGCCGCCGGAAGAAATGGCAGAGCTGTTGCCGTCGACATAGCCGCGCCCGATTTTGCTCTGGCTGTCCCAGTCGGAAAACTCCACCAAATAGAGCAGCCAGACCGCGCACCAAGACGCGAAGTCATACTCGCTCCACTTACTACCCTTTCCTCTGGCCCCGGAACGCGCCGATGCGCGGGTCAGGTTGACCAGCGGCGCAGCGCCGGTCTTGGAATAATGGCCGGAGATCGTGTTGTAGCGACCGACATATTTGCCGGAGCCGGGGTGCTTGGTGAATCCGCTCTTAGCCTTATCCGCAATGTAGAAGTACCGTTTCTTGTTGGCGGCATCGTCGATAATACGGAAGTAATACTCGGGGATAAAGACGACGGTATCGTAACTGCTTCGGGAGAAGCCGCTCTGCCCCTTCTTGTAGCTTACGGCATTGTTGATGATGTTGTACTCGTCCATGCCACTCCACGGGAGATAGCTGTCGAAGGGAGAGCTGCCGGCGCCAGTGCCGACTGCGGGGGAGGGATTCGTGGTGATGTCGACATTGACCAGTCCGTTCGGATCGGTGGCCTTCTTCAGCCGCGTCAGCGCCGTCGACTGCGCATTGTAATTCCAGCAAACGCCGAAAACCTTGACATAGGACAGCTCCAGCGTATAGCCGGTGTAGGAGCTGCAAGCTACGCTGCCGGTGGCCGTCTCGCCGTTCTTGGTGGCGGTGACGCTCCACGTGCCGGTGTTCGGCAGGTAGAACTTTGCCGTTCCGCTGCTGGTGGCCGTGAGCGTGGTGGAACCGTTGACCGCCTTGACCGTAGAGCCGCTGTCGATTGTGACGGTGAGGGTGCAGAACTTCACCGTTGTGGTGTAACTGCCGCCGGAGGTCGACACCGACGCGGACGCCGTGGACGAGGATACCCCGCTCTTGGTGGCCGTCACGGAATAGGTGCCGGCATAGTTGACGGTCAGCGCACACTTGCCGTTGCTGCCGCAGGTGCCGGTATACTGCTTCGTGCCAAGCGTGGCGGTCACGACTGCGCCGGATTCCGCCGTTACGGTCAGCGTAGCCGCGAAGTAACTCAGCGTCACCGCGTACTGCTTGACCTGATCCACGACCACGGTCTCGGTGGCGGTGGTCTGCCCGTTCAGCGTGGCATACAGCGACCATGTACCGTAGCCAGGGAGATCAAAAACGCATTTACCGCCGACGCTGGTGCCAGTCAGCGTAGTCTCGCCGTTCGTACAGGTGATAGCCGATCCGGTGGCAACAGAGACCTCAAGCTGTGGAGCCACGCCGCCACCCTTGGGCTTTTCCCATGTATATACGCCGGTCTGATCGTTGGCTGCCGTGCAGTAGAAGGTCTGCATGGTGTCTGTGTTCAGATACGACTGGCCGACCGAGCCCTTCGTGCTGGAGGTCGGATCGGTCTTGCCGGTGAGCGGCTTACTTCCGTCCAGCCCCTTGGAGAGCGTGTCGAGGTCGCTGGAAACGCCATCAAGGAAGGTGTCGAGCGATTCGCCGTTATAGGTCAGATCGGCCGCGTCGCTGGCGCCGGACAGCTTCCACTGATACTTGCCGCTGCTGTCCTTGCCGCTGCAGACGTATTCCTTGCCCGTAGCGCTGTCATAGTAGTGCTGCCCTGCGGTACCCTCGGTCGTGTCTGTCGGCGCTCCTGAGCCTGTTGCAAGTGGATAACCGTAGTCCTTTCCGGCGACTGCCGCAGAGATATTCCCGTTCCCGTCGCCCAGCAGCAGACCCTTGACCATGATCTTGTCCTGCTTGGTCTTTACCGCCTCAGCGATGGCGGCGGACATATCGCTCTGTGTGACGCAGGCGCTGGTGTCGACCGTCACCGTCCATGTGCCGGTATTCGAGCAGGAGATCAGAGCGTAAAAGGTGTAGACGAAATCCGGCGATTCTGTCTTGCTGGGAATGGGAACGCCCTGTTCCAGCTGGAACAAGGCGATCATGGCGGACGCTCCTCCGTCCACGCTGGCAGATACGCGGAACTGATTCAACGTATAGGCCGTATTCGGCGCAGCGATGCGGAGCTTCAGGCGAATGCCGGAAGATACCCTCTCGCCGCCCAGCAGGCTCGCGGTCTGCTTTTCATTGACGAGGGCGGTCTGTGCCATCATTGCCGCCGCCGCGACGGTGCCCTGCCCCGCAGCTGCGCTGTCGAAGTTCAGGGTCTTTTCATTCACCCACTCATTGAGCAGGCTGTTGCCGGCGTTGGTGATGACGCCGTTCCATGTTGCCATAGTAAAACACCTCCGTGTCAGTATCGAATGGCGGCCGCGCTGTCGACCAGCTCGCAGCCGATACAGGCCGCGCCGAAATACTCTGTTGCCAGTCCTCCGGCGTCGTAGTATTCTACCTCGTCCAGCACCGAGCGCAGATTCTTGTAAAAGTCAACGCGGTCGATCACGCGCTGATGTCTGACGGGGTCGACATTCTCATAGGTGGCGTCGATCAGCAGCTTGAAGTGGTACGGCTTGCCGCCGTATTCCCACCATTCGCTGACCTGCGTATCGGGGTAGATGGCGGAGATCGCCAGCACGACCGCCGCCTTGGTGCCGAGCCTGCGGTGAACATTCCATGAGTCTTTCAGCGTCCGGCGCTTTTCCTCCAGGGTGTAGTTGGCGTCCCACCAGTCAACCTTGAAGTCGTTCGCCAGAATGTCCAGCAGCTCGTTCGGGAGCCGGTCGATCTGTGAGTAGATCGACACGCGCTCAATCTCGCCTACGCGGGCAGCCAGCACCTCGGCAACGGCAGAGGCAAGTGCTGCCATATTGTCGTCATTGGCAAGGACTGTCGGCAAGGAGGCCAGCAGGTTTTCCTTCGTGATGCCGTGTGCCTTATTCATCCTCGTAGCCCCCATTCGTGGCCGTGATGGTCCCGACCGACGCAACCTGCGGCGTCGTGTCGTCGGAGCCATCCCGCAGCGTGGTAAAGACCGGGCTGGTCAGCGCCACGCGCTTGATGCCGGTCTGCATGAGCTTTCCGATCAGCACGGAGGGGTTGATGTCGCGCCCCAGCTTCCCGCACTGCCACGCGACGAACTCAGCCACGGCCTTGTCGACCGCAGCCTTGATCTCTGTGGAGCTGAGGGAGCTGTCCTTCGGCACATAGTAGGTGAAGGTGATATTGTAGCTCACCTTCTGCGGGTCCTTGACAGAGACCTTGTCCGTCAGCGGCCGCACCGTGTCATCGTTGCAGGCGGAAAGGACGGCATTCTTGATCTCCGTGGTAGCGATGGTGCCGTCGTCCATGAGGACATAGAGGTCCACCGCTCCGTCGCTGGGGCTGTTCGCCACCACGTCGGCGATCTTGGTGCTGACCTGCTTGGCAAAGTAGATATACCCGCCCTTGGCCCCGGCGCAGCTGTAAGCGTCCTGACTGGCGCGCATCAGCGCATAGAACTCGTCGTCAGTGGCCTGGTCTGCGCCGTCATCGCTGGCGGTGAGGTTTTCGCAGCGCTCACAGTAGTCGAACAGGTCAACGAAGGTGTTGATCTGTCCCACTGCGTAGCCGTTGCCGACCGCACCAACAGTCTGGCAGCGGATCTGCACATCGGCATAGGTCTCGCCGATGGACACATAGGCATCCGCGACCGTCTCCCATGTCAGCGTACCGCTGGCGTCGGTGACGCGCGTACCGGAAGGAATGAGGATCGCCGTGGTCTGTGCCTCGGAGATATGAAAGCGCTCGGTGCAGACCGCGGCCTGCGCCGCCGGGCGCTGCGTGACATAGAACAGCTCGGCCAGCGCGTCCAGGTTTTCGCCCTCGGCGCGGCTGGGAATGTTCTGATTGCCGGTGTAATTGTTCAGCCCGCGCTCCTGGATCACCACGGCGGCCACGAACTGGATAAACAGTTTTTCGGGGCTGGCGGGCTTCACGCTGACGCCGGTGATTTTTTCGTAAATGGAGATCAGCAGCGATTCCACCGCTTCGGTGTCGGTAGAAACGAACTGATATCCCGTATTTCTCTCACTCATTGATGATGTTCACCTCCACGGTAGGGATCAGCCTGCCCGGGGCGTTTCTGTCGGCCGCAAAGGTCACATTCACCACCTCGGCGCGGGGCTCATATTCTTCCACTGCCTCTTTGACCTCGGAATACATCATAGGCATAGCTACCGGCAGAGGCTTATCCACGAACTTCTGAGGAAGACCGAAGCCGCGATACAACGGACAGGTCCCCTGCCGCGTGGAAAGGATAATGGCGATATTCTGCAAGACAGAGCGTACGGTGTCAGTCTCGTTGAGCTGCACCGCGCCGATGTCAGATGCGGTCACCTTGTAGCTCATGGCAGCTTTACCCCCTCAGATACTCTTGCAGGCTGACGGACACGGTGGCGCTGGTGACGTTGCCGCGTCCGTCATAGGTTTCCATCTTCATCTTGTGATCAAGCACGGACCAGCGATATTTCCCGTAGCCCTTGTTGCCGATCACCAGCGGGACGGCGATGCCGCCGCGCTCATAGTTCCACAGCTTCACGACCTCGGCGATAGGATCAACGCCGAGGTAAGCGGAGAGAACGATGTCGAAGGTCATCTTGTCGGGGTCAAGGCCGGTGAACTCCGTAAGGGCGTGTGTGCCGTGCCGCTGATGGGTCGCGTACCGGGCAGACCCAGACCAGGTGACATTATTGATCGTTTCGATCGTGCGGTCAGACACCGTAAAAACGATGTCGCCCAGACAGCCGACCATTCCCATGCTCAAAAACCTCCTAACACAAAACCGTCCCCGTTGAATACCGGAAGGTATAGGCAGAGGACGCGGTCATTCACCTTCGGCATCCAGTAGGTCAGATGCGAGCCGGGCAGGTGGTCGTGGTCGGGGAATTCGCTGGCTGTGCCGCCGCCGGTGAAGGTGTCCGTGATCTCATGCGTGTGCTTTGCGTCCGGCTTTATGTAGAAATTTGCTCCGTAGTGCTGGAGCACATAAAGCCAGTCCGAAATGATGCCTGTGTCCTTGAACTTGACACGAGCCCTGCGCTTTGCGCTGTCGACAGCCGTTACCGTGCCGGTCTGAACGAGCCTCGAAAGGATATTCTGCAGTTCGTCCATCAATATCCCTCCAATGTCTTGCGCAGCTTGACCTGCGTGGTATAGCCGGACGAGCCGACCGAGTGCGCAGCCTGCTCCACAATGTATTTCCCGTCCCACGCACCCCAGCCGGTGAGCTTGGCTGTGACGCCGGCCACGATATCCGGATTGCCGGGCAGCGTAAAGGTCGCGGTCTTTGCGTACTTGTTGTGCAGCCGGAGATATTTTTCGGCCTTGGTCTTGGCCTCGGCCACGCTTGCCACCTTCGCGGTGATCTCCAGCTGCTGGTTGTTCTTGGCCTTGTCGTTGTAGTCCTCGACCTTGACGGTGGCCTCGATGCACTTTCCTGTGCCGGGGTCTGTGTAGCTGACGCGGCAGGAAGCGTACTGCGTTCCGGCCGTTCCCGCGTTCAGCTTGTGCTTGGTGTAGCTGCCGCTGCCGCGGACGATGGTCAGCACGGGGGATTTCTTCTCGTAATCCTCCTGGTCGAAAAGTACGATCAGGTTATTGGTGGCTTTCAAAGAGATGCCCGCCTCGTGGCACAGCTTGGAGAGAAAGGCGATGTCGCTCTGCTTGTACTGCTCCACGCGGCCATAGGACGGGTCGCTGTTGGCGAGGAACATACAGGTCATTCCGTTGGCAGCGGCCATCTCGTTTGCGATGCCGGAAAGCGTGTAGGCCTCCCATGCCTTGGATTTCTCCGTCTGGCGGATCTGTGCGCTGTACGGAAGAGCCGTCGCCTTGATGGTGATGGTGTTCGGCGGGCCGGAGGCGTCAACGCTGTCCAGCTCAAACTGTCCGCAGTCCAGCACCTTATCCCTGCCGCCGCCCGTCCAGTTCTCCCGAACGAACACGGCGCTGATCTTGAAGCCGGCGCCGGAAGCAGAGGCAGGAGCGGCGGCAGAAGCATCGCCGCCCCCGCCGCCGGATTCCTTGATGTACGATGCGCTGACATAGGCGGTTTTGCCGTTATAGCTGACCTTCGCCCAGCCGTTTTCGATGCCCTCGACCTGCAGCTCCGCGCCGCAGACCAGAGCACCGTATTTTCCGTAGCTGGTGCTGGGGCCAGAGCGGACATTCAAGCCGCTTTTGGCGGTGACCTTGTAGGACTTTGCCGCACCATCGGTCTTGGCCTTGGAGGACGCGGACAGGCTCCCTGCGGAGGCTGCTGCGTCGATGGCATCGGCCAGCCACTTTTTGAGCCATATATCATCGCGGTCCTGAAGCTTCAGCTGCAGATCGTCAGTGCCGTCCGCCTCCTTGTCGGTGTAGGTGGCCGACAGGAAATAGGGGCGCATACTGCCGGTGATGTCCGCGCCCTGGAAAAATATCTGCGCCGTGACGCGGCGCGCCTGATTCGGGCTGCTCATCCGACCACCTGCTTCCACGGGGGCAGGGCATCGCCGACGTCCTCAGCAGGGTCGGGCAGCTTCAGCACGATCCCGGCCGGAAAGGTGTAGTACCCGAGATACTGCGGATTGAGATTCATCAGCCGGTCGGTGTACGCTTCGCTCCCCAGCTGGGAGAAGGCGATGCTGTCCCACATATCGCCCTGAATGGTGGTGTAGGTCTTACTCATTTGTAGGCCCTCCTTGCGGTGTCGATGCCGGCCTCCTCCATGACTTCAAGGACGCGCTCGGCGAACTCGTCTCCATACTCGCGCAGAGCTTCCACCGTCTCGGACGATGCGCTGCCGTTGATCTGAAACACGATCTGCAGCTCCACCGATCCGGCGCCGGAGCCTGCGCCCGGCTCTGCCGAAAGCGCGCCGTCGCCGTGGATGGCGTGCAGTGCCTCCAGCAGCTGCGGGGCGAAGGTGATGGCCTGGATCTCCATGCTCTCGCGCATGGCGGCGGTCTCCTCGGCGGTCATGACCTGCTCGCCGCCGTTGAAGTAGACCAGCTCCGGGCCGTTTTCGCCGACGAGGGCAAAGCCGGGTGCGGCGGACTGCGTACCAACTGCGTAGCCGGGAATGCTGCCGGCCGTTCCGGTACCGGATGCGGACAGTGCGGCTCTGGCTGCGGCGGCGACGCGGTTGTAGGCAGCGGTCACCTGGGGCAGCATACCGACAGCTCCGTTGATAAATCCCTGAATGGTGGCCTGCGCGCTTGCCTTGGCCTCGTCGCCAAGGTCCATCGCTTCAATGTCCTCAGCAAGCGCCGTCTGCAGCTCGTCCATGGCGGCCGTGAAGTCGGTCTTGAGGTCGGCTACGCTCCCCGCCGCGTTCTGCTGCTCCTGCTGCAGAGTCTTCCAGTTGGCTACCATCGTGGCCAGCTGCTCGTCGGTGGCGCCTGCCATGCCGGCGATCGCGTTCACGCTGTCGGAGCTACCGTCAGCAAAGGAGGCGATCATGTCGCTCAGCCCCTCAATGTCGGCGCTACGGTCAGTCAGGGATTGCAGGTTGGCGTTGTAGTCCTGCCAGTAGGTGATCTGGCTCTCCAGTGCAGAATTGATGCTGCCCGCGCTGGTTGCAACGACCTTTGCGGCCTCGTCCCAAAGCTGATACTGTCCGGATATGCTTTCGTATGCCGCGCTGTACGCCTCGTTGTAGGACTCCACAAGGGCGTTGATCTTTTCCTGCACACCGGAGATGGCAGCCTGGAACTCGCTGACCTGTGCAGCAGCCTCTTCGGACGCGCCAGTGCCTTCGTTCATGGAGGCGGTCAGATTCTTGACCGCCTCTTCCGCGAGGGCGATCTCCGCCTCAGCATCGGAAACGGCGTCTGCGTCCTCTTCCATCGCCTTGTTGTAATTTTTGATGGACTTCTCAGCCGCCCATATCTCGTTGTTGGTGTCGTAGATGGAGTTTTGCAGGTCGTAGTATTCCTGCGAGAGAAAAGCGGTCGCATCGGTGTAATAGCCGTACTGGTCGTAATAGGCATCCGCCTGCTTCTGCGCGTCTGCCCATAGCGCATCCATCTGCGCGTAAGTATCAGACAGCTTCTGCTGGGCGGCCTCCAGACTGTACTGCGCCTTGGTGAGTCCGATGCTGTTTTCTTCTGCCTCGATCAGCACGGCGGAATATTGGGAGTACAGCTCGGTGAGCTGATCCTGATAGGCCTGCTGCATGGCATTCTGCTTCCACGCCTCGGTGTTGGCGCGGAGCGCTTCGGTGCCACCATTGATGGTGTCGGTTTCGAGGTCGATATAATCGGCCAGCTCCGGTACTACCTGGCAGAGCAGAGCCAGGGTGTTGTGGTACTGCCTGTGCTGCTCGTCGGTATTGAGCCCCGCCGCCTCCATCTCCTCCAGCTTGCCGATGTAGGTGTCTGCGACGCCTGCAGCGGCCATGGTGGAGGTAACGGTATCATCATAGGTGACCTTGGCCTCGTCCATCGCCTCCCGCATTCCGCGGGCGGCTTCGGTCAGCTCCTTCACACTGGGTACGGCGTCATTCGCCGCAGCGGTGGCCAGAGCAACGATGCCAGCCGTGATTGCGGCCACGGCAGCGGTAACGCCCATGATGACATTGACGCCGGGGATCGCCGCTGTGAGGATGGCACTGGCGGCTGCGGCTATCTTTGCAGCGACCGCATAGGCAGCCAGCGCGGCGACGACCGCGCCGATCACGCCTGCAAAGGCGGTGATGGCATTGACCAACGCCGGGTTCTTCTGAATGAACGCCGTAATGCTGTTGAGGACCTTCGTGCCGACGCCGTAAGCCTCGCTGAGCGCGGGAGTATAGGCGTCGCCGATGGCTACCTTGAGGTTGTTGTAGGCGTTCTGCATCATGGTCAACCGGCTCTGCGCGGTGGCGTAGCGCTTGTTGGCCTCGTTGGTGAGGGCGGTATTCTGCTGCCAGGCGGTATTTGCAGTGTTCACCGCGCCGGTCATCTGGTCTGCAGCAAGACCCAGGGCTTTGAGCATATTGCTCTGCCGGATGCCGGTCAGACCCAGATCTTCCAGTACGAGGACGGTGCTCTCGCCCTGCTCGTCCAGCTTGCCGAGCCCGCCGATGAAGGAAGTCAGGGCGCTCATGGCGTCGTTCTTCCACGCAGAAGAAAATTCTTCGGAGGACATACCCGCGATACGGGCGAACTCCGCGAGGTCGTCCCCGCCCTTTGCAACGGCCTTTTCAATGGCGTTGAGCGTCTGGGTCATGGCGGTACCGCCCGCCTCGGCTTCGATGCCGACAGAGGACATCGCCGCCGCCAGAGCCATGATCTCCGGCTCGGTCAGTCCGGCCAGCTTACCCGCCGACGCCAGGCGCGTACCCATCGCCACGATCTCGGATTCCGTCGTGGCGAAGTTGTTGCCAAGGTCAACGATGACAGAGCCGAGCCGTCCGTAATTGTCCGTTGCCATGCCGGTAATGTTGGCGAAGCGCGCAAGGGCGGTTGCTGCCTCGTCAGCTGTCATGTTGGTGGCAGTGCCGAGCATGGTCATGATCTCGGTGAAGTCCAGCAGGGCGTCCTTTTGGATGCCGAGCTGTCCCGCGGCTTCGGCTACCGCCGCGATCTCCTCTGTGGTGGCGGGGATCTCCGTGGACAGCGCCTTGATGGAATCCGACATTGCCGCCAGTTCCTCGTCTGTGAGGTCTGTGGTCTTGGCGACGCCGGTAATGGCGCTCTCAAAGTCCATCGACGCCTGCGCGCAGCTGGCGAAGTATTCGTAGATCTCTTTCAGAGCGACGGCGATGCCTGCGGCCACGATGGCCTCGTGTACCTGATTAAAGGCCTGCCCCGCCTTGTCGCCGAAGGTCATAGCTTTATCGGCGGCCTCGCCCTGCTTCTTTTTCAGCGTGTCGATCTTGCCGGCAAGCTGCTCGGAGCTGTGGGAGAGGTCGTCGGTATTGACGCCCGCCTCTTCCAAAGCCCCGCTCAGCTCGTTCAGCTTTGCCGTCTGCTTCTCCAGCGAGGCGGAGGTCTTGTCAATCTGAAGCTGCTTTGCCAGCAGTTTGTTCTTCATGTCGGCGGACTCGTTGCCGGTCTCCTCCATCTCCCGCTGGATATTGTCATATTGCTGCCGCAGCATTTCCAGCCGCTTCCGTGTCGCTTCCACGGCTGCCTGCTGCTTTTGGAATGCGGAAATATCCGCCTGTGTCTTGGAGAGGGCCTGGATTTCCTTCTGCATGGACACAATTTCCTGCTGAGCGGCCTTGAAGGTCTTGCTGTAACTGCCTCCAAGCTGCGCGTTCAGCTGGAATAGCATCTCATACTCTTTGCGGCCTGCCATAGACGGCCCTCCTTTCAGATTTATTTATTCTTGCGTCGCTCCCGCGCCTCCTTCACAAGCTGGTTGCTGACTTTGATCCACTTGCACAGGGACGGCAGGGGCAGCGACAGCCAGTAGGAAACGGGGGTCTGATTGTTTTTCGCCATCGTAAGACATTGCCTGCGGAGCCAGACGCCGCCGTCGCCGGTTACAGCTCCGATGCCAGCAAAAAAGAGCGGGCCTTGCCTCTGACGCGGTTGAACTCGAAGATGGGCAGGGCGCGCAGGGCGTCGTCGCCGATGCGGCGGGGATGGCCGCTGGCGTCAATGATGGTGTTGGTGCAGGCTCGCGCCGCCATGCGCACCAGGAACTGGCCGGAGAAGGTAGGCGAGATGGTGGGCTTGCCGATGGCCTGAAGCTCGTCCTCAATGGCAAGAGCGTCATCGCCGGTCAGCCCCTCAAAGTCGAAGTTCAGCTCGTCAAAGGTCTGCCCCTCGTAGGTGAAGGGCCTTTTCAGCTTGAGGGTGTAGTTGCCTACGCTCTCCTTGGCCTGCGCCTCGGCGGCGGCGTACTCGTCGTGATCGACGGTGGAGAAAGCGTCGGCGGGAACAACGGTCTTGTTGATATCAGCCATGGTGATAACTCCTTTCAAATCTCAAAAAGATGCCCGGAGCGGATGTTCCGCCCCGGGCTTTTGTCAGGTCTCTTACATGCCGAGCGCCTTGCGGACGTCGGCCAGGTAGTCGGTGCCGTTGACATAGCAGATGAAGTTGAGCTGGTCGACCTCACGCACCTTCTTGCCGTCAATGTAGGTCGCCCAGTAGCGGACGGCGTACTCGCCGGAGCCGTTGGAGGGCGCGGCGGGGGCGACGGAGCCGCCCTTGTCGCTCTTGGGAATGACCACAAGAATGTGCTTGACGGCGCGGACGACCACCTTGCCTGCCACGACATCTTCGTCCTGCTGCGCAACGCGCAGGTCGATGGTGTGACGGCGAGGCTCGGAGAGCTTCACGCTCTGATCGGTGACGGTGCGGAAGTTAAGGCCCAGCGTCATCGCGTCGAAGTGGCCGAGAATGACCGACTCCACATTGCCTGCGATGCCGGCGCCAGAGATGGACTGCGTCAGCGCGGTCAGGTCAGGCAGGGTCGCCTGTGCCATACCGACATATTCAACAGAGTCCTCGTAGACCTTGAAGTTGATAATGCTCTGATCCATGATTCAAACCTCCTTTTAGCCCTGCAGGGCGCTGGTGACATAGCTGGCGTCATACTCCAGCACGAAGTCGATCTCCTGAGCGGGAGAGGGCGGCGTCATGTAGACATGGAGCTTGATGATGCCGGCCATGAGGTTGGTCAGCGGGTTTTCGTTCTCCAGCATCTCCACGCGAGCGCCCAGAAGGTAGCCCATACCCACCAGACCGTTGAGCCAGATGTTGGCGGAATCGAGAACGGTGTCGATCAGGCGGCGGGTCATAGGCTTGTCCAGCTTGCTCCAGAAGGTCTTGACGAGGGAGTTGCCGACCCAGCCGAACATACGGCTGACCGGGATAAAGTAATCCTTGACATCGGTGTTGGAGGGATAGCAGGCGGTGTAGTTGCCCCACGCCACCCAGCCGCTCATGAAGTTCAGCGCAGTATCCACGCCGATGCCGTTGAGGTAGTTGGCCTGCGCAAGCGTCAGGTTGACCTCGGTGCCGTCCTCCAGGCAGAGGCCGTCGCACTGCAGCCCCTTATTGGAGGGAGACTCATAGGGGCAGCCGCCGTTGCCGGTGTCGATCTGCGCCATCAGCCCCGCCATCTGGGTAGACAGGTGGAACTTATAATCGCCCAGCTTCGCCATCGGCCAGAAGGCGATCTCGTCCTCGTCGGCGATGTTGGCGGCGTTCTTCTTGGTGAGAACATCGGAATAGGCACGCGCGCCGGAAGCACCGCAGTCGATGTCGATCAGCGCCTTGGCGCGGAACAGGCCGTTGATGTTGCCTGCCTTGGCGGTCATTGCAGCAGCCACGGTAGACTGCTGCGAATAGCCGGGGGCGCACAGCAGATCGGGGACGATGCCCAGCAGGGTCAGGCACAGCTCCACATTCTCCATCGCGGAGGCGATGTCAGATGCGGTGACGGTGGACGCCTTGACCTTGTTGTAGGCGATGTTTACCTGCTCGGCATCATAGGCGCTGCCGGTAGACAGCAGCTCCACTACCAGATGCTCGCCGCTGTAATAGGCGTTATAGTCGGTGCCGGACACATAGGCAGAGCCGGTACCGCCGGCAGGCTTGATGACCAGCGCGGAATCGTTGATGGCCGCGATGGGAAGCTTCACCTTGTGCTCCGTCACCGCAACATCAGCCGCGGCAGACGCCTCCTTTGCGGTGGCGATATCCAGAACATTGCAGAAAATGACAGGCTGGCAGGCGAACAGCTTGAAGTGCGAATACATGAATTCGCAGAGCGTGTAGGTTGCCCAGTCGTCGGAGTAGCCCAGCTTCTCCACCGCCTCAGACCAGCTGGTGCAGAGAACAGGGGTGCCGGGGGCAGCAGGCTTATCCGCCGCCTGAACAGGAGTCAGACCGACCACGAAGGGGACGCCGGACTCCGCCACGACAGGGGTGCTGACGCTGGTAGCCTGCTGAGAGACATATACGCCGTGGTTCATTGAAATTTCCTCCTTACTTCATGCCCTTGGCCAGCTTGTGATAGTTCACATACAGCAGGTTCCCAGGCGTTTTGACTTTGATGCGGTCGGCGGGGAGCGTTTCGTCACTCACCACCAGCGACGCGATCAGCGGGTGCTGATCGATCACCGGGGCAAGGGAGTCAAGGACTTCCTTCCGGCCGCCGCGATAGATGGTGCCGCGCTGGATCACGCCCATCATGGTCGGACCGAGATAGACGCAGAAGCCGCCGGTGTCGGCGACCTTCTTCGGCGCGGCAGGCTTTTTCTTTGCCGTCTTTGGCGCGGCGGTCTGAGCCGCCGTGTCGATGATTTTTTCGCTCATAGGTTAACCTCTCTTTCCACAGGGGGAAGCATCCATGTGGAGATCATTTCCCCCACGAAATAGGGGGCGGTGTCATCGGGATAGACCAGCGTTTCAAGCCCCGCCTCCAGGTCAAGGGTAAACTGCCCTCCGATCACGACCTGCCTGAGCATCGCAATGCGCAGCCGTTCCATGAGATTCAGCAGCATCAGCCCGCCCTCCTGCTCGTCATCGTTATAGACACAGCAGATAGACCGGACCTTGGCGCTGGAGGTCACACGCTGTCCCTGCGGCTGTTGATCCATGCCGGTAATGACCTGGTGCAGCACATAGGGAGCCTTCTTGGTGGCAGAAGTGCCGTCCGGCAGGCGCGTCAGGTAGACCTTTGCAGGGCGGAAGCTCTGCTCCGTGTCACCCTTCTGCAAACGGGTCGGCATGATCAGGTCGGCGGTGACCTCCTCGGTAAAGGCCCGCAGGCGTTCCAGCAGAATGATCCTTGTCATAAATCAGCCTCCCCATCCGTTCAGCACGCGCAGGATTTCATGCTCAACGCGCTTTTCGTAGGTGTCGCGGATCGTTTCGTCCATCTTCTCGATGACTTCTTCGTTCCGCATCATGTGTCCGGTAGACGGACCAAACTTCTGCTCCACAGGAAAGCGCGGCGAGCCGACACGCTCGAAAACGGCAGTCGGGCCAAAAATGCGGGCCACGAATGCGTGTTGAAGCGTCGCAGCTCCGCCGTTGCGCTTTACCTGCGTCTGAACGGTGCCGTCCCGGCTGTATGTGGTGTTGAAGGTCAGCAGCGGGAGCACGGTGCCGGAGAAGCTGATGCTCATACCCATCACGCCTCCCGCACCGCCTGTGATGTGGGTCTTGGAGTGAACTCTCCGCACGAATTCACCCTTGTTGATGGTGTACTCGGCGGCTGCGAACTGTCCGGCGCGGGTCTTGGCTGTATCTCCGGCGCGCCTCAACGCGGAGAACGCCGCTTTGTAAACGCCGCCGGGGATATTGTGCAGCAGCTTGTTCACGCGCTCCAGGCTGTCGCCGCCGACCTCGTTGACGCGGATAAAGCTCATTCGTCCACCGCCTCCAATTCCACGCGCAGCATACCCATCTCACAGACCGAGGACGCGACATAGAACTCCCGGAAGAAGCCTCCGCCGCCCTCCTGGTCGTTGATCCTGATACGCTGCCCCCGCTCCGGCTGCACCCCGCCGAGATCGGACAGGGCGCAGTGGAGAACGGAGGAAACGATGTAAAGCCCCTGGGCATGGTCGCTCATCAGCTGGCGGCGGTCCTTCTCCTTCAGGCCGGAGAGGACGATGGGAATATCCTCGTAGGTCGCCCCGTCGTACTTGACGGTGCGCTTTTCCGCGAACTCGTCGCAGTTGAGGAACACGCCGAAGTTGTCGCGGGCGACCATATCCTTGAAGCCGCTCATACCACAGGCGCCTCCGGCGTCAGCACAGGGGGCGCTTCGCCGTCGTCCACGCCGTCGTCGTCCTCGGCGATCGCGTCCTCCAGCGGAACATCCGTAATGGCGGCGATCAGCTGCGCCTTGGTCTTGAGCTTAGCGGTGTCGATATCCATCTCCTTGGCCAGCTCCGTGAGCTTGGCGTTGGTCAGCGTTTTGAGCTGCTCGGGGTCAAGATGGGCGCTTTCCGCGTCCTCTGCGCCCTCGTCGCTGTTAGATGGGTCAGCGCCAGCCCCGCTGCCGTCCTCGCCAGTAGGGGGCGTTGCAACAGCGGGAGAGGGCGTTTCCTCGGCGGGGCGGGCGACACACAGGGCAAAAAGGCGCTGCGCCTCCTCTTCGGAGACCTCGCAGATACCGCCGCGGTCGATGGGAATGGGGTGCTTCGAGCCATCCGGCCTGTAGCCGTATGTGCCGCAGATGATCTCAATTTTCATCATAGCAGTCTCCTTTCCGCGCCGGGTCAGGACACAACTTCCGCCGCGTAGATGTACGGGCAGTAGTTGTGAGGAGCAGCCAGCGGACGCGCGCCCAGACGCAGCTTGCGGATGTCCGCCTCCTGGTTCAGAGAGAACTTCGGAACGCGGGCCGCGGCATGACTGGCAAAGGCGGTGGAGCCGTAGTCGATCTGGGTGATCTGGCCGTACATCAGATGGCCGCAGCCAGGGGCGGTGACCATCGCAGAGGTGGCGGGGAAATACTTCTGCTCGGTACCGTTGTTGTCGATGTAGGTTTCGTCTACGGAGATCAGGTTCAGCTTGAAGCCGCCGAAATTAAGCGTACCCATATAGACCACGCCATCGTAGCGGCTGAGCTCCTGGTCGATGGTACCGATGATGATGCCGCTGTTGCGGTCGAGCAGCTTCTGCACCTTCTCCATGTCGAGGATCGCGTCGGCTACGTCAGAGCCGAGCACCAGGTCGGCCGCGCGCAGGCCGCGCTTGGAGAGCTTGCGGCACATGGCCTTCACATCGCCGAAGAAGTCGCCGCCCGTGGCGTTCCACTTGGTGGCCACGGTATAGGTGTGGTCGCTGGCGTCATCGAAGAACTTGACATACAGCTTCTCACCCTCGGTCTTGTCGTCGATGTAGGTCTGCATGGTGCAGGCGTTGTTGATCATGGTCTGCGCGCACATCCACTCCTCGCGGCGCACGATGCGGCGGTCCATGTCGGTCAGATCGTCCAGCTGCAGACGCGCCGCGCGCTGGGCGGGGGTGCTGTTGGCGTAGATCGCCTCGCCGAAGCCGCGCTTGGTCAGGTCATCCAGCGTCAGCAGACGGGACGGCGCGATGAAAGCGGGCTGGTACTCATGGATGGCATAGCCGATGCGGTCCATGGGGATGTCACCGGCGCGGGCGGAGACGAACGCCGCCATCTTGCGGTCGCCCTTGCGGTACTCGGTCAGCACCTTGTCGCAGGCGAAGATGTCGCGCTCCCCGGTGGGAAAGTAGCGGTCGCGGAAAAAGGTCTGCTGAGGAACGATCTCCTCGGCGATCGCCATCAGCACATAGGTATCGAAGAAATTCAGTTCAGCCATTGTTGATTCCCTCCTTAGTTGGCAGCGGCGGCAGCCTTGAAGACGATGCCGCGCATACGCAGGTTGTCCTTATCGCTCTCGGTGATGGTGTAGCTGGCCGAGACCGTCACCTTGCCGATGTCGAAGCAGCCGGCGGTGTAGACTGCCACCTTCTCGTCGGCGGCGGTGCCGACGTCGATGTCGTCGCACAGGATGCAGTCGGGGGTCAGGGTCTCGTTTTCCTTGGCCGTGCTGCCGAGAACGACCAGCTTGCCGTCGCCGGCCGTGCCGGAGGACTTGGCAAGAATGGTGCCGCGCTTGAGCGTGGCCGCAGCGGACAGCTTGCGGATAACGCCGCCGCGCACTTCGGGTGCGGGCTTGATGTCGGTGATCAGACCGTCAAAGGTCATCTCGCCGAGCTTTTCACTCAGATTGATCATGTTCTTAGCCCTCCTTCTTCTTGCCCAGCAGGTCAGCGACCATGCTCCGGGCGTTGGTCATGCGCGCCTCGGGGGTGTCGTTCTTCTCGCCGTCTTCGCCATCGGGCGTTTCAACTGCGGGGGCAGGAGCGGCAGGAACGCCCTCGGCGCCGGATTCCTCGCTGTCGTCCTTCAGATCGGTCAGAAACTTCTTGCCCTGCTTGGCGGCGTTCTTGGCCGCTGCCATCAGCAGGTCGGCAGCAGAGCAGGGCTTGTCGCCGTACTTGGCCTGCTGCACGTCCGTCGCGTCGAGCAGACCGGAGATCTCGTCGATCTCCTGCATACGCGCACGCTCGGCCTTGATCGCGGTGTTGACCGCCTCAGTGTGATCGACGGAAGCACGGGCGTCGGCCTCCACCTGGGCGATCTCGTCCGGGTACTTCGCCCGGAGCTCTTCCTTAGTCATGGAAATTCCTCCTTCATCGCCGGTGACTTCCGGCTTGTTTTTATCTGTCTCAACCGGGGCGGAGGCCTCGGGTGTGACCGTGGGAATGTTGTCCGGCGCAAACATGCCGGGGGCAAGGTGCATCTGCCTCCCGTTCACGAACAGGCTGCGCCCGTCCGCGCTGGCGGCGATGCTGGTCGGCTCCGCGTCCTCGATCAATTCGTCCGCAAAGCCCTTGTCGATGGCCTCGCGGCCTGTCATATAGGTCGTGTCCGCCATCATGTGGGAGATCACCGTGGCTGACAGCCCGGTCTTGCGCGTGTAGACCTCCATCTGCATCTTGTCCCACGCCTCCTGCTGGGTAGCCTGTTCCCGCAGCTCGTCGGCGTTGTAGCCGCCCCACAGGAAGGTCCAGCATTTGTGGATCATGACGAGGCTGGAGGGATTGACCTTGACCGTATCGCAGGCGCACATGATAAGACTGCCGCCGCTCATGGCCACGCCGTCCACGATGCAGGTAAGCTTCGTGCCGTTCCGCGCCAGCTCCCGCAGGCGGTTGTGGATCATGTTGGATGCTCCGGCGTCGCCGCCGTAGCTGTTCATGCGGATAGTGATGGACGTGCAGCCGGAGATCTGCTTGAGGTCCTCCAAAAACTCGGAGAGCAGAATGTACTGCCCCTCGACGGGCTCGCCCCACCAGTTCGTGGGCTGCTCCTCGTAGATGTCTCCATACATGGTGATCTCGGCATCACTGCCGTCCACCGTGGCCATCGTATAGACCTTTTTCGAGATGCTGACGGCGGGAGACTTTCGCCCAGCTCTCTTTGCCGGAATACTCATGCGCTTTACCTCTTTTCTTTCCAGATATCGCTTGACGGAATGTAGGGACTGTTCAGCCACTCGCGGATTCCCGCGCGGCAGTTCTCGTTGCAGCGGCGCTCCATGTTCTTCGGGCAATAGGCGCAGTAGTCGCTTGCGTAGTTCCAGATGGCGAGCGCCATGCTCCGCACATTCAGGCTCTGCAGATGCTCGAAGTTAGTCTTCATCGCCGTCACCTTCTTTCGGCGATGCCGATACAACGGTGACCTTGTTGCCTCCTGCCTGTGTCAGCAGCTCGTTTTCACGCTGCAGTTGCTCCACGTTCTCCTCCCAGTCGCCGCCGCTCATTTCGCGGCTGACCTGCTCGTGGGTCTTGATGGCGTTGTCGATCAGCATGAGGGCGGCTTCTGCCTCCTTCTTGGGGTCAAGGCTGCCCTGCACGGGGCCGATCCAGCGCGCGCCGCACCATGCCTCCCGCACAAGGGGGTCCGTGAAGAAGCCGGGGGCGTTGATGCGCCCCAGAGCGACCGCTTCGGCCAGGAACATCTCATAGACCGGCTGGCAGAAGTCGTCCACAAACCACTTCCGGCGCATTTTGAATGCTTCCCACGCCTCCAACAGCGCGCCTCGGCTTGCGGAATAGGAGCTGTTGAATTCCTTGATCAGCACATCGTAGGGGAGCTCCAAAGCAGAACCGATCAGCTTGCACAGCGTCTTGACAAAGGTCTCAAAGCCAGCGGTGGGGATGTTCGGATTGCCGAAGTTGACCTTTTCCCCGGGGGCGAGGTGCGTCACCGTACCCGGTCCCATCTCGTACTCGTTGTCATCATCGGAGATGTTGTTCGCCACCGGTCCGCCGTCCGCGTTGACCTCGGCGGGGACGCCGGCAATATCTCCTGCGCCGACCTCGTTGAAGGGTGTATCGGAGGGGTCGGTCTCTGTTTCGATCCATGCAGTGAAGAAGCTCTGCACCAGCGCCGCCATCAGCTCGGACTCCGTATAGCGCCGAAGCTGGAGCAGCGGCTCGATGACCTGCGCCAGATAGGGAACGCCGCGGTACTGGTCCGGGCGCTCACTGTCCATGATGTGGAGAATGTTCGGCAGGCCGGTCTTGGCGCCGTAGGCCTCAACACGCTGCCACTTCTGCGGCTCGCTGGTGATCTGGTGCGGGTAGGTGTTGCTGATGTGATAGGCGACCACGCGGCCGTTGCCATCCACCTCCACGCCGTCGTAGACCTTGTGGCCTGCGCCGGGCTTTCCCTCGGGGATCTTGCCCTCCACGAAGCCGCCGATGGTGACACCGCCGCCATATTCGCTTGGCGTGCAGGCGCGGTCCGCCTCCACGATGTGCAGCCGCAGGGTATAGGGGTTTAGCGGTGTTGCCGGGTATCGCTTGACCAGCGCGAACACGTCGCCGCTGAGCAGCCACGACTTCAAGGCGAGTTGCTGCAAACTCTCAAAGTTGTTCAGGCCCAGCGCGTCGCAGTTCTGCTTTTTCCCTGCCCACAGCCGGAATTCCATCTCCGCCGCGTGCTGCCACTTCTTCGCCGCCTCCGGGGAGATGCCCAGCACCTCGCGGTCCACGGACGCTTTGAGCGTCAGCCCCGTCCCGATGACCTTGGTGCGGTTGGTATTGATCGCCGCCGTAGCCACCGGCGCGGCCATGTAGAGCATCCGCGCCCTCTGCCGCAGGGTGGCGTTGTTGCGGTTGATGTCCTCATTGGGAGCGCCGCTGTCCGGAACAAATCCCTTGAGCGCCCGCCGCGTCAAGCTGGCCCCGGCTTCGCTGTACCCCTTCGCCTGCGGCGCGGCTGCGCGGCGGCGGTCTTTCTTGTTGCTCAATGCTTATCGCCTCCCGTTTTCGGAATAAAAAACAGGCCGCCCGGCGGCGAAAGGAGCAAACTCCGCCAGGCTGCCTGTGCAAAAAGCCCTTTCGGGCGCTTTGCCGGTATCATTTTCGTGACCTCACGAAAAAGGTCACCAGTCGCGTGGAACGATGCCGAAAGCCTTTCTCGGCTTGCGGCCGTTCAGCTCAGCTAAAAGCTCATCGACCTTCTTCTCCGCGTCCTCGATCTCGTCCTTCAGATCAGGCAGGTCGAAGCGCGTCAGCTCGCGGTCGTCGATGACATAGCTTTTTACGCCGCCGTCCACAAGAGCCAGATATGCGGCGCGCAGCTTTGAGAGGGCGCTCTGCCAGAAGTCCAGCCGCGCCCGCAGTTCAACTTTATCCATATCAGACACCTCACCAATCGTCGTAGTATTTCTTTCCGCTTCTGCGCTTCGGCCTCTGCTTGGCGGCGGGAGGCGGCATGACAGGCGTTGCAACAGGGGCAGGAGCGCGTTCGCCGCCCGCCTCCTTTAGCCGCCTGTCTATCTCGTCCAGGTTCTTAGGAAGCGCCTTGAAAGCCGCCAGCGCATAGTTCCGGCAGTCCAAAGCCTCGTTGCGTTCGTGGCCGGGTATCTTCTTCCACTGCCACGGTTGCTTTTTGTTCGGGTCATAAACTTTGACCTCGGACAGCAGGCCGGTAAAGTAGCCGGAGCCGTAGTCATCCCGCTTGGGGAAGTGACAGTATTTTGCGCCCGGCGTCTGTACGCGCAGGTTGTCCATGATGACCTCCTTGCCGGAGTCAACACCGATCTGGTACTGCCAGCAGGTGCCGACCGCTGTCTGCCGAATGGTGATTTTCTGCTTCTTCGGCGGGGCGGTGTACGGTTTATCGCTGCCAGGCATACCCTTGATGCAGAAGACTTTCTTGCCGAGCCGTGCCCGGCATTGTTCGCGGACCTCCATTGTGAAGTGACCGCCCTCGTCTACGAAAGACATGGATATCCGCAGACCGACGCCGTTTTCAAAACGCAGGACACGGTCAAATACCAGCTCGTCCAGCTGCGCCCATACAGACAGGTCATCGGGTCGCCCCATGACGATGCCTTTTTCAACGCCCCAGGTTTCCCCAAAGTGACCGTGGCCGACGATTTCGTACTCCATGCGGTCGTCTTGGGTATCGACGCCAGCTGTCAGCACGAGCACACCCTCCGGCAGCTCGGCAGGGTATTCCTCCCGGCGCGCCATCAGACTGTCCTCGTCCTCCAGGTCGCCGCGATCCTCCCACAGCTCACCGAAACAAGTGTTGTAGACGACCTGCATCTTGCGAGTGCTGCCGACTGCATTCAGATATTTCAGAATGATGGACTCCCAGCTCGCCCATTGGCTGACAAAAGCGTTCAGCCAAAAGGACCGAGAGCCTTGCTCATAGGCATCGGGATTGTCGGCTTCCCATCTGGCGGGGGCTTTCTTCATCTCCGCCTCGGTGGACACGCAGCCACAGCCCGGGCAAGCGTAGTAGACATTGCGGACCTTGTAGGTCTTCTTGCCTGCGACGATGTTCTCGTCATGCTCAAAGCGGATGTCCGCCCATTGGATCTCGTGATACTCGCCGCAATGAGGGCATCGGGATTTCCACCGCTCCATCGTGCCGGTCGCATAGGCCGCTTCAATGGCGCTGGCGTTCTTGATGGTCGGCGTGGACACCTCACCGGACTTGGCGTTGTAGAATGTGGTCTGTCGAGCCATCGCCAAGTCCCACGGGTCGCCCTCGTTGCCAGCTGACAGCGCCCAGCGGTCGCGTTCATCGCCCAGCACATAGCGGATAGGCTTAGATGCCAGCGCGTGGGCTTCGGTAGAGCCGCACATCGTAAGGATGCCGCCAGGGTAGGTCTTTTGCAAAATCGTGTTGCCGGAGTCGCGGCTTTTGGGGTCGCTGACTTTCTTTTTCAGCGTGGGGCAGTCGCGGATCATCGGCGCGATGCGGAGCTTGGAATACTCCTTGGCGTCAATAGTGGTGGGATGGATAAAGAGAATTGAGCCGGGGTCCTGGTCGATAACATAGCCGATGCAGTTGTTGAGGAATTCGGACTTGCCGACCTGGGAAGCGGCCACCATAACGATGTGCCGTACCTTGGGGTCTGTCCATGCATTCATCGGCTCGCGGAGGTATGGGGTGCGCTCGGTACGCCAGGGGCCAGGTTCGGCGGCGCTCTCTGCTGACAGGCGGCGGTTTTGCTCCGCCCATTCAGTCACCGTCAGATCATCGGGCGGGAGCATTCCAGCCATCGCCTTTGCGATGACCTTATTCAGCCGGTTTGCAGCGAGCCTACTCGTCATCGCTATCACGCTCCGACCAGTCGCGGCGCTCTCTCACGCGCTCCTCGTATTTTTTCGGGTCGTAGTGATACCCCGCAAGCTCCCGCATGACCTTGTTGACTTCCTTGCGGATGACTTCGGACGCTTCGGCAGGTGTGGACACGGCGGCGACATCGACAGCCAGACGCCCGGGCAGCGCGTTCAGCGCCCCTCGGATGGTGTAGACCAAATCCTCGGTCATGGCCGCAACATCTTCCGCTCGGTGCATGGTGCCTTTCAGCTCCTCGGCCTCCAGCTTGGCGATGGTGGCCTTGGACGCTTTCATTGTGGTTTCTGCCACGCGCCGCGTTTTTTCCAGCTTCTTGTCCTCATCGTCCATCGGACCATCGGAGAGGAACTTGATATATCGCTGGACAGAGTCAGCCAGACGGAAGCAGCCCTTGCGGCAGGTCGGTACTGTGCCATCCTGCGCCATCTGCTGCACTCGTCGGGCAGACACGCCCAGAACCACCGCCAGCTCCGTTGTGCTGACTTCGGTTTCATCGGTGATTTTCTCGGCATTTCCAGCCATATAGCAAGCTCCTTTCCTTAGGGAATGCAGGACTCACCGGAATTGCACCGGAGCACCGCCACAAGGCGGCGAGGCCCTTATCCTGCGCTGTGACCTTATATTTTCGGAGGTCTTTATCTGAACTTTCCCCACATTCTCGCGGGGAGAGATGGATAAAGCTATGGGTTTTGCGGCAGATACCGCCGCAGGCACCATGACTGATGCCAAAAATATCAGCTGGGGGCGTAACGAAATGCCCGATTTTTGCCTTGGTAACTGCGCTTTTTTCGGGGTCGGCGAGCCCGCGGCGTGTGGGGCGGGGGTCGTCACAGTACCTTTTGCCGTCGTCGCCTGTTGCAACGCATTTCCACGCCCTCAGCGCGACGATGCCGAGAGGGGGAGGGAGCAACACAGCCAGACGCAGATACGCCGCTCTCGTGCGATGTATGCGCCTGGCTGTGGTATTGTGTTATAACTTCGTCAGCAATTCCGCATGGCTATATCCCTTAACGCCCTTGGTCATCATGCCGAGGAAGTCATCACGCGAGAAATCAGAGAGCCGGAATACTTCTTCGGGTTTCATTCCGAGCTGTTTGCCGATCTCCTGAACGGACTTGCCCTCGTCCAGCAGCCGCTTTACGATGGCTTTCATCGGCTCAAGCAGATGTGTACCACGAGCGCGGTTGTGTGTGACGGTGCCGTAAATATCCTCGGTCGCGTCATCATGCCGCACGATTACCACCGGCACCTTGCCTTTGAGCATGGTGTGCAGCGGCTCCTCTCCGGCCACGGTCCAGCGGTGAAAGCCGTCGATGATGGTGTAGTCGGGACGCACGACGATGGGAAGCGTCCAGCCATTGGTCATGATCGATTGCACCAGCAGTTTCAGATTCTCACGGTTGACCTTGTTGGGGTTGTAGTCATTGGGCTTGAGCTGCTCCCGGTCTACCCATTGCAGGGAGGATAACGGGGCGAACAGATCCACGTCAGCCATTTACCTCACCTCCCTTCCGGAAGCGCTTGGCGTAATCGGCATAGGCGCAGGATATGTCCTGATAGATGGCGCGCAGGGTGCGGAGCTTGGGATCACCAGCAGTCAGACCGCCGTACATTTTCTTGTAGTCGCGCGGCCGCGCCATTCCGTCCATCTGAATGAACATCTTGCGGTACTGCTTGGCGATCTTGCGCTTATGCTCCGTGTTGAAGAAGTCTCCCGGACGGACGAACAGCATCTCCTTCAGGAGCGCACGGTAGTCCTTGGTGTCCTCGCCCTCCAGCTCCCGGCGCTTCCTTGTGGTGCGGTGGAACATTTCGCTGTCCCAGTACAGCATGGCAAGGTAGGCGTTCGGCTCGCGCCGAAGGACGCGCTCCATGAGCGATGGGTCATATTCGCCCAGGTGTACCAGCACGGGTACGGTATCAACAGAGAAGAACTGCGACACGCGCAGCTGATTCCGATTGACGCCGACCTGATACATCTGCAGGTAGACCTCGGGGACTTCGATGCGCTGGTCTCGCAGGTACAGCCAGACGTCCGCCGTCTTCCAGTCGTAGATGGGATAGATGGTATTCGTGCCGGTGATGCCCTTTGCGCCCATATTCAGTGCCGCCATGTATTGGAGCCGCTGAATGGACTCTGCCGCGCGGACGCCGGTGATCATGATGCCGTCCATCGTCACGCGGGGCAGGAAGGATTGATAGTTGTCGATCCTTGGCCGGAGCTGCGGGTGATTGCGGATGGCAAAGGGCGGCGGCTGCCGCACCCAGACATCGCGCTTGCGTCGATCCCAGCAGACGAAGGTTTCATCGCTGGACAGCTCATTGAGACAGCTGAAATGCTTGACCTCGATGCACCACCATTGAAACTTGGCGCCGGCAAGCAGGAACTTCTTCCGCCACGCCTTGGTCGTCGCTTCAATGGAATCGAAGATTGCCTCCTCGTCCACGAAAAGGACGGTCAACTGCGAGGGATTGATCTCTCCAGCCTGGATCAGCTTATAGGTCAGGTCGGCGAGAACGATGCTGTCCTTGCCGCCGGAAAACGAGAGGTATACGGGGACGCCGTTGGAAAATACATTCTTGATCCGCTGGCGCGCCGCAGTCACAACGTCGATGTCTGAGCTGATGCGCTTTACAGCCATATCCGCTCACCACATTTCGGGCAGAGGATAAACCTCTTAGTGGGCTCGGTGGAAGGCGCCGTGCCGCTCTGTGCTGGTGCGACTTCCTCAGCCTGCGCCGCAGCAGCTTCTTCCCGGGCGGCGTATTTCTCGCGCGTCTCGGTGATGGCCGCAGCCTGCTCCGGCTCAATGGTGCCGTACTCAAGCAGGGCGTCGCTGGCTTCGTCAGCCTCCATCACCATCGCACGGAGAAGATCCTCTTCGTAGCCGGGAATGTCCAGGTCGTCTTTCAGGTCGAGGATAAAAGCGTCCAGCGCGGCCAAATCGTCAACGCCCAGGTCAAAGACGCGGTTATCGGCCAGCATGAGCTTTTTCTTCTCCGCCTCAGTCAGCCCGGACACAACATAGCAGTCCGCCTCTGTGCGGCCGAGGGACAGCAGCGTTTCATACAAGCCGTTGCCGGCGAGAATAACGCCGTCCTCGTCGACCACGATGGGGCGGATCTGACCGAACATTTCGACAGAGCGTCGGAACTCCTTCAGCTGCTTGTCGGTGTGCATTCGGACATTCCGATCCGGTCGCCGCAGCTCGGTCAGAGGCTTCTTTATGACCTTCATGCCTGCACCTCCTTCAAGAAGGCGCGAGCGCTGTCGATCTTTTCAGCTGCCGCAAGGACGATGCCGGGGTCGATATCGTAGACCTCGCGCCAGCCGTTCTCGATGCTGCCCGTCCATTGGCGGGCGGGCCACGGGTGAGTGCCGCACAGATATCCGTTCTTCCAGCCGTAGATCGGCGGAAGCGGGAGCTGATGGTAGTGAATATAGGCAAGGATGTGCTCATGCTTCCACGCAGCGAGCGGGCTGAATCGCGTAACACCTTTGCCATCGGTATAGATATTGCTGTTGCGACCGACATAATTGCCGTCCGCACGGCGGCGGCCGAGAATGATGACGTCCAGCTCGTGCGCCTTGAAGTATTCACGCTGCGCTCGGTGCTGCACGATAGAAAACCATCGTCCGGCCGCGGCGGAGTCCTTGGGGAAAAGCATCTCTTGATGCTTCACCAGCCAGTCGATATCCTGATGCGTGTTGATGACTTCGCAGCCTGCCGGCTTATGCTCCTCGATCCATGCGGCAAAGGCGGGGTATTCCAGGTCGCACACGCCGATCATGCTATCGGTGACGCCGGCCGCTTCACAGAGTTTGCCAAGGACAATGCTGTCCTTACCAGCGCTCCATGCGTAGGCAGCACACTTCCCAGCCGTCACGGCCTTGATGTCCGCCACGGTCGCGGCAGTAAGTTCGTCCAGCTCTGCGCGGGAAACGGCTTCTTCGATAGTTGCAACGGCTTCCAGCCATGCACTGTTGTCGATGCGCTGCTTTCTTCCGAGGCTCATGCCCTCACCGCCTTTCTCGAGGCGATGGCGGCAACAATCCCGCTCGACAGCACTGTTGTCAGACTGCCAGCCGCTTTTACGGCGGGAAGTCCTGCGAGATTGCCATAGGCGAAAATCGGAAGCCCCACGCAAAGCGCAGTCAGAACACCGACGAACACACCTTTGCCGGTCAGCTTTTTCCCGAGCAGGGTCATCACCGTAGGCAAAAGCGTCGATGCGCGGAGTGTGCCATAGAACAAGAACAGGTATGTGACCGTCAAGCCGGGAATGTTGGCAATGGCGATTGCTACAGCCAGCAGACAGAGCATGGTGCGTCGGGAGGTCTGCACCGTGTCCTTTCCGATGCCAAGCCAGTCAGTTGTGAGCGACGCGGCCGCGCAGAGATTGCTGTCCACCGTCGAGAGCAGACCGGAAACGATCATGCACAGGAACGGGACCAGCACCCATGCGGGAAGCAGTGAGGACACGAACTCGAAGTTGATCATGCCGGCATCATTTGCAATGAAGCCAGCGCCAGCGGCGAGAAAGCCGACCGTTCCCATGGAAAGCGGAACGAGGGCAAAAAGAAGCGCACCGGCGAAGAATGCTCTGCCGATGCGATCTTTACGAATGGCGAATGCCCGCTGCCAAAAGCATTGATCTCCGAACGGGCCGGAAATCAAGCCGATAGCCATGGGTAGGCCGTAGCCCAAGAGAACTTCGATGCCGCTTGCCGAAGTGAGAGAGGTGTACTCCCCAGAGATGGAGCCGAGGCCAGCGCGCACAGTATCAATGCCGCCGGTCATGTGGAGGCTCAGTGCAACAAGCAGACCGCCGCCCAGCAGGATAATCCCGAGCTGAACAATGTCGGTCGCAATGGCCGCTTTCAAGCCAGAGAAGCGAGAGTAGGAATAAGCGATAGCCGCCAGAGCAAGCGTCATGCTCCAAAACGGAAGCCCCGTGAGAAGCGCGAGCATCTTTCCGCCGGCAAGCAGCTGCACCGCCGTAGAAAGAACGGATAGCGCGCCGAGCTGGAAAGAATAGATGCCCTTGACTTTACCAGAATGGTATCGCTCGTTCATATAGCCGGTCAAGGTGATGCCCTCCGGGTATTGCTCCCGGATTTTCCTGGCGAATGGGATAAACAAGATCAGACACAGCACATTCGGCACAGTGAACCAGAACATTCCCGGGATGCCGCGCGTGTATGCCATCTCTGACGATGTGAACAGCGAGGGAGCCCAAATCCAGGTCGCGGCGATACTCATGGCGGCAACTGCCGAACCGATGCGCCGATCCGCAACATGGAAGCTCTCTGCGTTGGTCGCTCTGCGAGTGAAGATCAGCGTGACGCCGATCATCAACGCCGCATAAGCGGCCAGAATGATAATTCCGAGCATTTGGAAAATCTCCTTTTGGTGATGTCACCGCTGCCCTCTGCTGGCGAACATTGGACCCGGCGCATGACCAGCGCGCAAGGAGTAACGCGCAGGCCTCAACCTCCTTTCCAAACGAATGACGGTCACCCCCGAAAGGATGACCGTCTGGCTTATGTAGGATTTTACGAGTCTAATCCTAATACACGATGCGAGGAATATCAAGAAACCTGTTGCAACAGCGCGGAACGGCTTTCAGCTGCTTAGGTAGCGGTAACACACCATCTTTACCGAGTCTTCCGAATTACGGCCTCCTATGACCGCTGCGACCTCTTTCCACGCAAGCCCCCGCAGGAACCGCAGCCGGAAGATAAGTCGCGTTTGGTCATCATCGATACCACGGATAAACGGCATAATCGACTCTTCGCTGGCTTTGACCTCTGCTTCCAGCCAGCCGACACGCGCATCCATGTCCACGATCTCAGCCGCAAGGTCACCGACCTTATCCTTGACGCCGGGCGCGTGTGGCATACCTGTGAGAACAGCAGCACCGGGGCAAGCCGCGTCGCGTAGGGATTGAAGCATTTCTCTTGCTTTGGTCAGTTTCTCGACCAGCTCGTAGTGCTGATTTAATTCTAAAAGTGTCATTTTGGCTCACCCCCATCTTTCCTTACTTCTTGCCGCGCGGCCGGTTGCCGATCTCTCCGATCTGCATTTGCCGGTACGCAGGTTGCACTACTTCCACAGATACCACACGGGTATCTCCGTATCGCTCAAGGTCTTGGGCGATTTGCTCCTTTATCCCGATAGCTTGTCCGGGCGGAGCGTTGACATGAACGGTGATGACGAGCATCACAGCACCGTCTGATATGCGTGAGCCTTTTTGTTGAACGCCAGATCGACCGGCGCTCCGCAGGTAAGGCAGTTATAGGTGAAGGTGTCCTCCAGCACATTCGTCTTATACTTGAACCGGCCACCGCATTTACAGTGGAGTTGCAACGATGTGAGGTCGTGCAGCGGGGTAAAGCCACCGCAATCCCTGCACTGGTACTGGGCGATAGGCGCCTTTGCACAAAAGCCGTGCAGTTTCCCACATTTGCCGCAGCGAATGAGAAGAAAGCCCTTGTACTGCTTCGGCTCGCCTTCCGGCGCCTCGACCGGCTGCCGATCTGGAATATTCCAGGTTTCTTTTGCTCCGAACATACGCTCCACGCGGGTAGGCGCTTTTGCACGAACAGAAGTCGGTTCGGCCTTTTGGGGCTCTGCCGTGTCCGGCTCCTGTTCCACGCCGCGCCACACCGCGCGGCAATCCACACCGCTCCCAAGGCGGCAATGCCACCTGTTCGCGCCGCTGAATTCCTCTTTTTCCCCATGCGCGCAATATTGGCAGTCACCATTCAGCCAGAGCAAGGCAGCAATGTCAGTCTTGGCGGCATCGAGTTCCTGTTCCATTTCAGAGAACGCCTCCGCCAAGTCGAAAAGGCGGCTATAATCGTCATACTGAATGCGGCCGCTCTCGTTCAGCTCATTGATGAAGTCGAGCAGATTTTTGAAATGTTCCATATTCTCCTCCTATCAGTCATATTCCCAGTCGCCCAAATGGATCGTTTTTCCGCACTCGGGGCATTCCACATCGGGCCATTGGTCGCACCAAGACTCGGGAACATCGACATTCTTCCAGCGAATTTCGATATCATCTCCGCAGTGTGGGCATTCGAGCCGGATAGCTACCGGGGCCGACACGATACGGAAGTCAACAGCACCGCTCATTCGTCAATATCCTCCCTGAAAAGCTCATGCGTTCCATCCTGGAGCGCCTTTTCATCATCGGACATCTCGTAGCCCAGCTTGACAAGCAGGGCATAGATGCGGTCCAGCTTCTCGTTTTCCTCGTGCTGCATAGTGTAGCTGTTCCAGTAGCTACGGAAATAGCCCTCGGATTTGCCATCACCCAGGCGCGCATAAATCATTCGCAAGAGCGCCTTTTCGGGCGTCTTGCCGACTGCCTTAGTCGCGGCCTGGAGCGTGTACTCGGCATCGTCATCACGATCCTCGTCCTGCTCGGCAGGCGGCTCAACGCCAGTGGCCTGCATGATCTCCTCTTCGGTGAGCCAGCTGGTGTCGTCCCAGTATTCGGAATAGGCCCAGAGCGCCACGATATCCGCAAGGCACTTCTTGACTGCGGCGGAGGAAACGGAAGCTACGAATTCGGCGCGGAGTTCATAGGCTCGAGCGGTGGCCTCGGCCAATGCGTTTTCGGCGGCATTCTTGCGCTCCTGCTTCAGCTGCTCCTCGCGCTTTTTCGCTTCTTCTTCCGGCGTGGTGGTGGCAGGCCGATCCTTGACCATCAGCGTGATATAGTACGCTTCGACAAGGAAGAAATACTCGACGGTATCTGCGTCCTCCGGGCGCTCCACCTCGACCTCGCTGTTGACATAGAAGCTCCTGGCAAACTTATAGCCGGTTCTGTCGGTAATCTGCGTTGCAAAAGAGCTTAACTGCTCCACCCATTTTGCCTTGCGCTCGTCCGTGGCTTCGGCGTCAATGGCCTGTTTCAGCTTGTACTTGAAGTTTTCGGTGCCGATGTAGTCGAGCATCTCATTTTTGCGCTCCGGGCTTTTCAGCTTGTCCAGCTCCATGTACTCAAAAAGGCTGACGCCACGTTCCTCGGACTTTTTGAATTTATCCTTATCCAGCTCCAAGAGCTTCACACGGCGCCGGACGGTAGTGGTGGAAAAGCCGGACTTTTCCGCAATGTCCTCAACGGTATCGCCCATGTCAAGCATCATCTGGAAGCCCTGCGCCTGCTCATAGACCGTCAGATCAGACCGCTGCATATTCTCCGTGAGCATGGTACTCAGCTGCTCCCGCTCCGACATCTCGACCACGACACAGGGAAGCTCCTCCAGACCGGCCAGCTTCGCGGCCGCAAGGCGGCGGTGGCCGATGATGACGCGGTAGCTTTCTCCGTCCCACTTCTTCGTGATCTCCCCAATCAGCGGAACAACGGTAAGGTTCTGAAGCACACCATTGACTTTGATACTCTCGGCCAGTTCGGTCACATCGCCCAGGTCTTTACGGGGGTTGTCGGGATGCCCCCAGAGTTTTCTAATCGGAATGTTCTTGATTTCTGCCATGAATAGCTCCTTTCATGTACCGAGCTTTGCCCCTCGGCCGGGACTGTATAAATATTATTTTGAGTAGCCATTGACGCGGCACCAATGCCGCTGGGCCTGCTTTTTGCGAGCTGTTCGGCAAGGCGCACAAAAGCGGTTCTCCTTGCGCTCGTAAAATGTTCCACCGCACCGGGCGCAATACTGTGGGCGAATGCGCCGGAACTCTGTGCAGGAGTCGCAGTCCGTACACCCTGCGGAGCATCCACCGACATCATCCCAGTTCATGCACATAAACCGCTGCCAGTATGGGTCATAGCCGAGGTCGTTCATGCGCTTGCGAAGCAGTGCATCCAGGACGGATAAATCGCGTCTGACCTGCTGACGAGTGCGGGAGATATAGAAGCCGTGACGAACATCCATCTCTGGCGCGCCGGATCCCCAGGCCCCATCGCCAAGCATTTCTCGTACCTTATCGGCGTTCTCGGTCAAATAGTCGTTGTAAACCTTGGAACGAACGCATTTTTCAGAGCGGCCGACCGCCTTGCCTATGGCGGCGTAGCTGTCACCATGGCGAATTCCATCGGCCAGTATCTCAAAATCTTCGCTGGTCCATGTGCCGCGTTTGCCGGTCGGCTCCATCGTAACGGGGCGATCCTTGATGCCGAGGTCACGGCAGCGGCGCGCGATTGCACCGCAAGAACGGTGCATCATCTCGGAAATTTCCGCCCATGAGTACCTGTGCTTACTGAGCAGCATCTTCAGCCGGGAGTCCTCGTCCTCGCCCCACGGGTCTTTCCTCTGGATGGCGTATGCCTCAAAGTCTTTCTTGCGCTGCTCCGTGACCCAGTCCGGCTCCATTCCCAGCGCCATCGGCTCCATTTTTGAAAAGTCGATAAACGAGCGGTTCTTCTCGGCCCAATCCCAAAACTCGTCTATGTAGACCACGCGGAAGCTGCAGCGATCAACCTTTTTCGTATGGACGGGCAGGCCACGATTTTCGACCCAGCTTTTCATTTTGTAGCCGTAGGAGCTGCTTCCTCCCGTTACTGCCAGTAGGAGTTGATTTAGAGTGACATACTCACCGGCCATCAGTACCGCACCCAAGCCGAGGCGCTGTGCTTTGACTTTGACGGCATTTGTTGTGCGGTTGAGTGTCTTTGCGATGGCCGGAATAGAAATCTGCCCCCATTTTTCCATCAAATATTCTTCTTCCTCGGGCTTCCATGTGCGCTTCCCAAGGGGCGGCGATTGCCGCATTCTGCTCCCTCCCATCAAAATAGAGTGAGCTGGCCGGTTTTTGTTTCCGCCAGCGGTTGGGGCTGTTCCAGCGGCGCGGCAGGCGCCGGCGGGTCTACCGGCACCTGCTCGGCCGCGTTCCGAAACAGGATATCCATTTGTGCCCCGATGCGGCGATAATGCCAGACATCGCGGAAATACATCGGTGTGTACCAGACCTGCGGACCATCTCTCGGCAACAGGCCGTGAGCGTCATAGCTGGTGGCCGGCCGCAGGAGGGAGTCATCAATGACAACATATCCAGGGCAGCCGAGCAAGCTCAGTTGGATGTAGCACATACAGCCTGCGAGGAGATCTATATCCTGTGCTACGAACAGCACCGAGGTTTGATAGTTGATATTCTGCCTCCGGCACTCGTTGGCGAATGCGATCAGCAGCGCGCCGGCGCCGCAAGCAGGGTCATTCACAGATACCCAGCCACGCTGCTGAATGTCTTTCGCCAGCACCTCCGGCGAAGAGGTAATAGCGGACATCGCCCTGCAGACATCGTAAGGGGTGAAAAATTGGCCTTTCCACTCGTTCCCAAGCCCGAGTGCCATAAACAGCTCTCCGAGAAAGTCCTGTTCTGGATCGCGTTCCAGCTCGGCCACGACCTCAAACAGCATGTCCGCAAAGACTTCCAGCTCCTTGGCGGAATATCTCTCTGCGTGGCTACGATATAGTTCCTCTCTGGCCTTGACCTGCGGGCCTCCCATCGTGTTGGCAATCGCGGTTGCAGACATGATGATGAAGTCCTGCCAAATATCCCAGCGGTTGTACCTGCCGCTCAGACCCTCTATGAGCCGTATAATATTTTTCTGGCTTTCCCCTCTGATGTGCCGCAGGGCGTTTCTCATGGCTTAGTCCTCCTCGTCCGCTACGGCCTCGCGCATCTGCGGAGCAGCTGACTTGAGTGCCGCCTGGTAGCCGGTATCATAGCCACGCTTCCACACGCGAGCGAGGTAGGCGGTCAGCGCCGCCTTGTCCATGTGCTTGATGGCCTTATAGTCCTCGCGGCGCATCTGGCCGGCAGTCTGCAGACCTTTTGTTGCGGTCATCGCCATCAGTCCACACCGCCTTCCTCGTCTTCCGGCTCGTCGGAGGGAAGAACCTCTCGCGGGTCAGCTCCGTTGAACGGCCCCACGACACCAAGCTCCTCCAGGGCATCAAGCAGACGGGCAGCATGGGCGTAACCGATGTTCATGCGGCGTTGCAACAGGGCTACAGTCGCTTTATTCTCGGCCCGCACAATAGCTGTGGCCTGCTGGACTTCGGGGTCGTCAAGGTCAATATCGGGGAACTCATCGCCCTCGGTATCGTCCTCGTCTTCCGGCTCCTCATCATCCGGAACCTCGTCTTCGTCGATGACCGGCATAAGCCCGGCGCGCAACGCACCTTTTTCCATGACATCACGGAAGAAATACTGTTGCCAGTAAGTAATCATCTTGACGAGAATGGACTCGATTTTGGTGCGGAGCGTCTTGCTGATGGTAAAGGTGCCGCCGGTAACTTTCGTGTCCAGACCGCCATCCTCAAAAATCCAGGACATGGAGGCATCGGGGCTACGGTAGCCGACCTCCTCGACATTCTCCAGCATGGAGATCTGCGCGTCCATGCCCTGCACGGGCTTGATGGTGAAGATGATGGGGTACTTATCTTTCTCGAAGCGGTAGACGAGGTCGTGCTCGTCACACAAGCCTTGCATTTTCTTCTTCTGGGCTTCGTACATAGAAATTTCGCTCATAATGAACTCCTTTCAAATCAGTTGAGCAGTAGCAGCGTACCGTTCCACGCTGTCTGCACTTGGTATTTCTCCAAATCGGCTTCTGTTACATACTTTCGGCCGAAGTGGGTCTTCATGGACTTCCAGACATCCCAGGGAACGCGGTAGACGAGGCCGGAGCTGAAGCCGGCGATGACAAAACAGCGAGCGCCGAGCGCCTGGTGCCTGTCCATATAGTCCTGCTGGCTTTGAAGCACACGGCTCTGCTCCATACGGTCAGCGGCGGTAAACTTCGCCTCAAACATGACGGTGCGGCCGCCCTTGATCGTGCCTTTGTAGTCTGGTTGCGCCTGCTTCTCGTAGTAGGCGATGAACTTGCCGTTGCCGAGATTTTTTGTGGGGTGCATCGGTTCTGGTGTCTTCTCGATGATGGCGTAGCCTTTCTGTGCGTAGTAGGCAAATGAGTCGTCCAGGCGGCTCTCGAACTGCTTACCGCGAGCCTTTGCAATCTTGCCGAGCAGCTGACGCTTCGGGTCTTTCTGTCCGTTCATGAGAGATACCCTCCGAGCCAGAGCCCGCCGGCGAACATTGCCATGCCGATACAGCCTTGCCGAAGTATCTGGCTCATCGGAATGAGGTTGCAATCACTGGCGCCAGCGGTGCCAAGCACCAGGAA
>QWCV01000684.1_pt1 | contig 48608 bp, 47 predicted proteins | sample 1972621 | NCBI WGS metagenome assembly QWCV01 (sample SAMN09866699, study PRJNA288562) | Human gut metagenome isolate pre2_stool, whole genome shotgun sequencing... | isolation source: gut | host: Homo sapiens | place: USA: California | reverse complement strand
AGCCATTTCTTTTGCACAAATGGTATATGTTACGTTTGTCTTGTTCTCCTCATACTGCCGGATTTTTCTATCAAGCCAATGATTGTATACCATTCTCACACAGCCGAAAGTCTTAGCAAACAAAATCTTCTGTTCATCATTGGGATATATTCTGAATTTATATGCTCTGTTTGCCACCATGCCACTTCCTTTTCCTCGAAAACCCACCTTTGATACTTGAATACAAGCGCAAGATGATAGTATAGTAAGAATACTAAATGTGCGTTATTATCTCAATTTTTTATTATCCGACTAAAGATACTATACTATAATTAGGATGCTCTATCAAGCAGGTAGCAGACGCAATTCATCTCCCACCTTAGAGGTCGGAGTCTTCTTGCTGTAAGAGGATAAAATTTACATTCCAATATACTTTATATGCCAAATATCCCATGCAGTCAAGTATGTGCAGATTTTTGTACAAACAGAAACTCCCAAGCATATTAAAAAATGCATTCTATAAAATGAATTTATTTTCTTTTTCATTTTAAGATGACCGGCAGGCAAACTTATGTTATTATAGTTTTTGGGATTATTACTTTTAATTATTTTATCGTTATTTATGGAGGGTATTTTTTTGAGTAATGTACATTGGAGGAACATTATGACAGAAAAACTGGAAAAACTAAAACAAGGCTATGCGAACTTAAGCGAATGGTTAGAACATATCATGGCCGCCATCGTTCTCATCGCCATTGTCATTGCTATCTGCTCTTTATGGGCACCATTTAAGGAATTCCTGCAGACTCGCTCTGAATCAGGGGCCTTTCTTAAATATATGGCAAGCGTATTTGATATCGTTATCGGTATTGAGTTTTTCAAACTCTTATGCAAACCCCGGAAGGATACGATGCTCGAAGTTCTCATGTTCGTAATCGCACGACATATGATTATTGAACATACAACGGCATTTGAGAATCTGCTTTCTATTGTTGCTATTTCCATTCTGATTATCGTTGACCGATATTTCCTAAAGTCAAAAACGTTGAATTAAATAGGAATTTGCCGGGGTGGGTAAACAGACGAACCCCCAGAGAGAATATACCCTATATCTGTGTCTTTAGTCGCGGCGGTTTGAATTCTCGCTTATGCGTTCGTATCCAAACCTTGCTCCGAGGCCACAGATATAGGGTATATTCTCTCTGGGGGTTCTGGTTGTTTCAATTCAGCAAATTTGTTGAAAAATTTGTGGAAGAAGACAGGAGAGATAGAAATAATCCGGGAAATTAAATCTCTCAGGATTGACACACTATTAATTAATAAGAAAAAAGAGTATATTATCGGTGTACTATTACCAATAATCCATTCTCAGCAAAAATATCATATATTCATCTGTTTTGATGTGTTTTCAGCATACTACAACACAATAATCTGAGTATCCGTCCTTTAGAAATTAACTTTTACAGGATTGCCTCGGAGCAAGGTTTGGATGCGAGCACTTAAAGCGAGCATTCAAACCGCCGCGACTAAAGTCACAAATATAGGGGCTAGACTCTCTTCGGGGGCGTCTCTTTGCCTGTGGCAAATTCCTATTTATTATATCCCTGAGGATTATTCTTCTGCCAATTCCATGTATCCCGGCACATATCCTCTAATGTTCTCTGAGTCTTCCATCCAAGAATCTTCTCTGCCTTTTCTGCATTTGCCCAGAATTCTGGAAGATCACCAGCTCTTCTGTCACCAATCTCATACTTAATCTTAATGTCATTTGCAGATTCAAATGCATGGATGATTTCTAATACACTGTAAGGTGTACCTGTTCCTAAGTTAAATACTTCCACACCTTTATGCTGTGCAGCGTATTCTACTGCCTTTAAATGACCATTTGCCAGATCCATTACATGGATATAATCACGACGGCATGTTCCATCCTTTGTAGGATAATCTCCGCCATAAACAGTCAGATGATCTCTTCTTCCTACTGCTACCTGTGCGATATATGGCATCAGGTTGTTAGGAATACCCTGTGGATCTTCACCCATTCTTCCAGATTCATGTGCTCCGATTGGGTTAAAGTAACGAAGAAGAACTACTGTAAGTTCCTCGTCAGCTTTCGCTGCATCTTCAAGAATCTCCTCCATCATAACCTTTGTCCATCCATAAGGGTTAGAACAGCTACCTCTCTTCATTGTCTCAATGTAAGGAATATCATTCTCCTCACCATAAACTGTTGCGGAAGATGAGAATACGAACTTCTTTACTCCTGCTTCTTTCATACACTCTAATAAAGTAAGGGTTGTATCAATATTATTTCTGTAATATTCGATTGGTTTCTGAACAGACTCACCAACTGCTTTAAGACCTGCGAAATGAATAACACAGTCAATCTTATTCTCTGCAAAAATCTTTGCCATAGCTACTTTATCTTTTACATCTGCCTCATAAGAAACAACTTTCTTACCAGAAACTTCTTCAACACGATTCACTGCTTCTGCACAGCTATTACAGTAATTATCTACGATAACTACGTCATGTCCTGCTGTTAATAATTCCACTGCTGTATGAGAACCAATGTAGCCAGCTCCCCCTGCTAATAAAATATTCATCCCAAAAACTCCTCTTAAATACTTTATAAATTTAACAGTTTCTTTTCATCAGATGGCAACGATAATTGTCGTTTGCTCCATCTGGTAAAAGTTTACCGCAAAGTTTAGTAAAAATCAAGAGGAAGTAAGAGAATTTCTGATTTGTCAGGCTGCGGAGCAGACGAACTCCTGAAGCGAAATAAAGCATATTTGTGACTTTAGTCGCTGCGGTTTGAATGTTCGCTTAAAACGCTCACATCCAAACCTTGCTCCGAGGCCACAAATATGCTTTATTTCGCTTCAGGAGTTCTGTGCGCTGGCAGCTAAGAAAACCAGTCGGAGAGATTTGGGGAAGAGGACAGAATATGTAGAAGTTCCGGGAAATGAAATTCTATAGGATTGACACTTGAACCAGTGCCATAATCGTATAAAAATCACAACCTGTTGAAGTCTCCCTCAAATCTTTCTCAAAATAAATTCTGAGTTTGAATAGATAGCCAAAGACAGCTCTCAGTAAATAAAATAACCTATATTTGTGGCCTCGGAGCAAGGGTTGGATACGAGCGTGTGTAAGCGAGTATTCAAACCGCCGCGACTAAAGTTACAAATATAGGTTATTTTATTTACTGAGAGCGTCTCCTTTGCCTGCGCAAATCAGAATACATCCAAATCTTTGCCATTAACCACATAACCTTCATAGCCAGCCTCTCGTATCTCGTCAAGAATAGCTTCATCCCTCCATGCCATTTCCGCTGCAAGATTCTTACGGTTATCCTGAATATTCATATGATAAATACGGTGGTAGGTTACGAGAAGCTTTGGATTGGCTTTTTTTACAACCTGGGCGAGGTCTGTGCTTAATGTATGCACCTCACGGTGATATTTCTGCCATTTTGGTTCACGGCAGGATATTCCGGCGGCATATTCTACTTCGTGAAGAAGAATGTCGCAGTCTTTGGCTTTTTCTGCCACGATATCAAGTGGGGCTGTATCGCCTGTAATCACAATAGTTTTATCTGGTGTTATAAACTTGTATCCATAACATTCTAAAGTTCCGTGACTTACAGGAAATGCCTCTACTGTTACACGGTCATCTTTATAAATAATTCCAGACTCGATTTCTGTGACTTCCACTCGGTATCCCGATTCATTTGCCTTTTCAAATCCGTTAATTCGGAAATCAATATCAGTCTCATAGGCTTTTAAGATATGATCTGTCATATGCTGCATTCCCTTAGGGCCAAATACTTTGAGTGGAACCGGACGCTCTAATACCCACGGGGTAAAAATGAGGTCTGGATATCCGGCAGTGTGGTCTGTATGCAGATGTGTACAGAATGCCACTGTTAAAAGATCTGGTCTTAACGCATCAATTCCATTAAAGTAAGCTGCGGAAGCCTGTCTGACTACTCCCGGCCCAAAGTCTACAATATATGCCCTGTCTCCTACAACTACTGCGGAAGACGGACCATTTGCATTCGGGCAGGCATTAGGTGTGCCTGTACCTAAAAGAACAAGTTTTGTTTTCATTTTATTGTATCCTTCTCTATTTTGTATTTTATATCTTTTATCTTAATTTATATTATGCTTTCCCTACATTTTCAATTGCTAACTATATATAAAATTATCAGAACACTACTCCGCTACTTCTTCCCCAGAAACATGCTTAATAGATATTCCAGTAAATCCATAAATAATACTGAAAATTGGTGTTAAATACAGCAAGAACAAATATGGGAAGAATGCAGCCCAGGCTACACCAAGTGTTCCTGCCATATATACGCCATAGCCATGCCATGGAATCATTGGGCCTGCCATTGTTCCTGAATCTTCGAGACAGCGGGAAAGGATTTCCGGTGCCACTTTTCTTTCTTTAAATACTGGTGCCATTAAGCGGCCTGTCAGTACATGAGACATTGGCTGGGAACAGCTGATCAAACTTGTGATATAGCCAACAATTAAAGTAACTAAAATCATAGAACCATCACTGTTAATACGCTTTACAACCGCATTTAAAATGTGCTCTAATACGCCGAGTTTTTCAAGCATACCGCCCATACCAACAGCAAAACTGATGATGGCAACGTACTGTAACATACTTCCCATACCACCACGATTTAAGATGGACTGAAGTACCCCTTCCTCAATTGTAGTTGTATATCCACTATATGCAGTCTGAATAATACTCTGTAATGTCGCATGCTGTACAAAAAATGAAACTGCTCCTGCTGCAAAACTTGAAATTCCAAGTGCAGAGATTGCATTTACCTTACAAAGTAAAAGCACGATAATTAAGATTGCAGGAATTAATGTTACCGCTCCAAGATGGAATTCTCCATTTAATTCTGTAATATAGTTTGAAATATCTCCTGCTGTATAACCACCACTTGTCTGCTGGATTCCTAAAACAGTAAAGATAATTAATGTAATGATATATGTAGGAATCGTTGTCCAAAACATGGCACGGATATGATCACCTAACTTTGCACCTGCGACAGCTGGAGCTAAGTTTGTTGTATCAGAAAGCGGGCTTAACTTATCACCAAACATTGCACCACAGATAACTGCTCCGGCAACCATACCAGGATTAATTCCCATCGCATTGCCGATTGCCATCATTGCAACACCAGCACTTCCAACGGAACCATAAGAAGTTCCTGTTACAACACTAAGTACAGAACAGAATAATAATGTAAGCGGCAGTAACCATGCCGGGTTAATCATCTTAAGCCCCCAGGCAATAATTGTCGCAATCGTACCGCTCTGTAACCAGGTACCAATCATAACACCAATCGCCATAAGCAGACAAAGTGTTGGAACGACCATACGAATCGCATCATATGCGCCCGCAACAACATTATCATATGGAATACGAACAATCTTGCAAACAAGATAAATAAAAATCCAACTTGCAAATAAGCCGATCATCGGTCCGCCAGTCTTTAAACGAATACAAACTGCAACCGAAAAAATTATCAATACAAGCAGTAACAATGACTGCGGTAAATTCAGTTTCTTTTCTTCTTTCATCACTTTTCTCCCATTCTGTCAGATTCTCTACTGTCAACAAAACAATTACATTCTATACAAATCGTAACCTTTTCAGAAACATACTTACTGTAAATCTATATGTAATTTTATCTTCCTGTCTGTATGAATCTTTATTTCGCCTCTTTAACCTATTACGATTTAATGTGTTAAATTGCAAAAGACGAACTATATTATAACCCATAATAAGCGAAAAAGCAATGTCCTATTAATGAATATTGCGAGATACACAACGGGAAGATTTTTCTAACCGCCGAGATTACGAACGGGAACTTCGTACCGTTTCCGCTAATATTGATATGATTCTTGGGAAGAATCACGAGCAGGAACAGCAGATTGAGAAAGAGCAAAATTTATAAATTTCCTGTTTTCATACTTTCCAAAAAGAGGTATTATATAAAAAAATGCAGGAGGTATATTCAAATGAAAGCACATAAATATTGGTCACTTGGTGCATTGGCAACCATGATTGGAACCTTTTATACCGGCTATAAAAACATGAAAACAGCTCACAAATATTTTGCTTGCAGCTCTCTTCTCTGTATGATTATGGCTATCTACTCTGGTCATAAAATGATTTCTGGTAAATCCAGAAAAAAGAAAGATCCTGTTTCTGAAGAAGCACACACGGTAAACCATGAGTACCATGACACAGCCTCTCTCCTATGAGATAATAACCCCAGGAGGTTATGTTATGGATAAGATCACACACAAAGCACGCTGTGAACAATGGACAGCTATCGTCAATGAATGTCTTGCAAGTGGTATGCTAAAAACCACATGTTTATAAACGGCTTTCTACAGACAGCCGTTTTCAATGGCCGCGTTCAGAAGATGAACTTAAAGAGATCACTCCCCAGCAGTTCAAATGGCTGATGGAGGGATTATCCATCGCACCAAAGAAAAAGATAAAGGAACTTACTGCGCCGCCAAGATATCTTTTATGATTGTGCATTATAATGCGACCGAATCTGCATTACGGAATTTCTGTATGCACAAACACACATGGAGATTGATAGATACAATAAACGGAGCAAAAGCCAGTGCCTTAGTTTACAGTATAGTAGAAACAGCAAAGGAAAACGGAGTAAATCCATTTCGGTATCTGGAATTCCTGCTGACAGAAATGATGGAACATGAAGAAGATACGGATTACTGTTTTATAGATGATCTGTTACCGTGGTCAGGCTCAATACCAGATATATGCAAGATGAAGAATAAAAAAGAGCACTGAGAAGTCAGTGCCTTTTTTGTTTCGGGTACTCATCGTTTACCGTGTACCCAATAAAAAGATTATCGCATAGTTGTGAGCGATTGAAAATCCGAGCGATTATGTACCGCTTACAATATTATCATAAATATCATTAGTATACTATCGAAAAAGCAGCGACAATTTCTTATCGCTGCAGTTTATAAAATTCATTCTTTTTTTAATTTCTTATAGTAATTCAAAATAATTATAATTTTTTATTCCTCTACTATAAAATCAAACTTCCTCATATATTCTATTAATGTAGTTACATCTTCATAAGTATGTTTATTTCTCCCATATACTGATGGTTTTTCTTCATCCAAAATTTTTTCTAATTCCAAATAAGTTTCTCTAACACACTTTTTTACCTTTTCTCGCATTTCTTTTAGTTCTAACTCTTTATTTAATGTTTTGAATTCTTCTGTTGACTCATCTACAGATTTGCTCTTTTTTTTAATTACACGATAACTTCCCTTTACTCCAGTTGGTTCAATATAAGAGTTTCTTTTTAAATACGCCACTGCATTACTAAAAGCATACACATCATAGTCTACATTATATATATATCCATCATCTTTCAATAGCCTCTTTAAATCAGTAGTCGTAAAATTTTCCAGCTTTTCTAAATAGACTTCTATTCTTTCCCGTACTTCTTTAGTTCCTAACATATTTTTCACCTTCCACTTTCTATTCAAATACTAAAATATCTTCTATATTGTCTAAACCAAATACCCTTACCATATGATGTAAAACATCTACTGACGGAATCACCTTCCCATATAAGTAATTTTTTATTGCACTATCGCTCATACACATCTTATTTGAAAATTCAACTATTGTATAATCGTTATTTTTTATTAACTTTCGAATATGTAGCCTTGTTTCTTTCCAATTTATTTCTTTTTCTTTATTTTCTTTCTTCATTTCTTCATCCTTTACTTTGTTTTTTAATTATTATAATTCATTCATGACCCTCATGCAAGTCTTTATTCTACATATATCAACAAAATCTATCTTTATTAGAAACACAAATGGAATTAGTAAAATCTACAACTTTCAAAAATATTGGAATATATGAATGGGAAAAAATTTATATATTTCAAAAACTCCTAATAACTCCACCTTCTCACATAATCGTAAGCAGGTAATCATCCGTACCTTTCTTCTTAAATTTTTGATTTTACAAAAGCAATAACATCATCATTCTTTTGCATCGTATTTAAGTCTACTTCAAGTTCTTCAAATAACATCCATAAATATTTAGTCCCATCAATTTCAAAGATATCATCTCTCATAGACTCTGGAGGATCAGTTAATAATAATTTATACAACTTATGGTTATAAATTTTATATCTACCATCGCTAACCGAATACTTATAATGTTTTGCATGAGCAACATATTCCGTAGTGACATTCATCTTTAGCAAGTCACTTATGACTTGCATTCTGCATATCCGCATTAGAAGGCATGAACGCCTGAAGTGAATCTAACACAAGAAGCTTTGCTTGAAAACTCCGAATCGTTTTTTCCAGACAGTCATCTATAAATGTCAATCCCATATCTGCATCATCTATAAATACAACCCTGTTACAATCTGCTCCTGCTTCTTCTAACCGGGGTTTTATTGTATCCCCCACATTATCTTCTGCATCTTGATATATGACATTCCCGATTTGTTCCAGCTTTTTCCATCTGGAAGAAGCCCTCCTCTGGTGAGAGCTGACGCAATATTTATCATAAAAGTAGATTTTCCATCACCCGGATCACCCTGTAATAAGGTAAGTTTTCCATATGGAATATACGGATACCATACACTTACTTTCCTTAAAAACGTACACGGTAAACCATGAGTACCCTAAACAAAAAAGGCACTGACTTCTCAGTGCTCTTTCTTATTCTTCATCTTGCATATATCTGGTATGGAGTCTGACCACGGTAACAGATCATCTATAAAACAGTAATCCGTATCTTCTTCATGTTCCATCATTTCTGTCAGCAGGAATTCCAGATATCGAAATGGATTTAGTCCGTTTGCCTTTGCTGTTTCTACTATACTATAAACTAAGGCACTGGCTTTTGCTCCATTTATTGTATCTATCAATCTCCATGTGTGTTTGTGCATACAGAAATTCCGTAATGCAGATTCGGTCGCATTATTATCCAGTGGGACATTTCCATGGTTTAAAAATTCGCAGAACTGTTTTTCATGATTCAGGTAGTAGTTTACTCCCTTCATCGTCTTTCCTCCTTCTGGAACCATTTTTTCATCCCGTACTTTTTTCAGCCACGAAAATAAAGCCTCTACTAATGGGCTTACCAGAAGCTGGCGTTTTCTGTATCTTTCTTCGGCAGAGAGTTCCGCAAGCTGATTATCCATGTGATAGATCCCGGCTATCCGTTCCAATGCCTCGTGGGCAACCGTTCCTTTGGCTTTATCTCTCTGCTCTTTCGGTATTGCTTTTAGTGCTTCGGCAAAATACCGGCGGGCATGGGCATGACAGAACGCAAATGTGATATCCGGGTTCTCTCTGTCCATTTTTTCATATACCGCATAGGCATCGCATTCACAGACTCCATGAAATCCTTCCAGAAACTTTTGGGGATGTTCTGCTTTCCGGGTCTTTTGATATTCATAAAGAATGATCACCCGGTCCGTATGATACTTCCCTGAACGGTATACCCACATAAAACTCTTGCTGTTCGCCGGTCGTCCATCTTTTGTGACTTCAACTGGCGTTTCATCCTGCTGTATCACGTCATATGTAAGCAGCAGCTCATGTAAACGGAAATAGACAGGGCTTAGATATCTCTCGCTGCAACGGATCACCCAGTTAGCCATCACCTGTTTAGAGATATTCACATCATTTCTTCTGAGATCTGTGGCAATCCTGTCAAGAGGCATCCCATTTACATATTTCGCGTTCATTATACTCGCAACGAGGGAAGGGGTAGCGATACTGTTCCTTAAAAGACTCTTTGCCCGGAAAGCCTTTACGATCTTATCCGTTGTTTTTCCAGCGTAGACACAGATATGATGTTCTTCTACTGTATATTTAGCCGGCTCTACTTTTACCCGCATATACGTCTCCTCTGGAAGCTGTTTCCACCCGTTTTCTCCAAAGATATCTGTAAGTTCTTCCTCAGATAGTGTATGGGAGATGGTCTCTACCGGCAGGGAGGAAAGGTCTTCTTTTCTCTTTCCCTTTTTCTTTTTACGTTTCACTACAGTCGGGATAACGTCTTCGTCTACTGGCTCCACGACATAGATATTTTCGAGCAGGGCTTCTGCCTCATTAAAGTTAAAGCATAGCTGCCCATCTATCACATCCAGTTTTTCAGACTTCCGGCCATACCGATGATTCTGGGCGACAGCAAGCTGCTCTGCCAGACGGTCCAGTTTCCCGTTCATTTCTATCATCTGCTCCTGCAGGTTCAGAAACAGTGTGATGAGAACTTCTTTACTACATTGATCCAATTCGTCCCTGCTAAATATCTCTGCCATGTGTTCCTCCCTTTCTAAGGAGTATTATACCTTAAAAAAGAAGAAAAAGCGAATCGCCTAAATAGGAACATTCGTCATTTTCACTATAGAAAAAAAGCTAGAGATTCTTTAAAAAACCAGCCATTTTTTTAGTTTTTTAAAGAGTTATCCACAGATCTCTGAGTACAGCTTTCCATGGCAGGGAATGGATAGGTCCCTTTGTGGACAGCTGTTTTTATCCACAAAAAAGACAGATTTATTTTCTACATAATGCACAATCATAAAAGATATCTTGGCGGCGCAGTAAGTTCCGTTATCTTTTTCTTTGGTGCGATGGATAATCCCCCCATCAGCCATTTGAACTGCTGGGGAGTGATCTCTTTAAGTTCATCTTCTGAACGCGGCCATTGAAAACGGCTGTCTGTAGAAAGCCGTTTATAAACAAGACAGAATCCATCTCCTTCAAAAATAAGCCCTTTTATCCTGTCAGTCCTGCGGCCGCAGAATAAGAAAAGGACATTTTTTTCATAAGGGTCACATCCAAAAGATTCCCGTATCATTGCCGTAAGGCCTGGGATCCCTTTTCGGAGATCTGTATAACCTACTTTTAGAAATATCCTTTTGAACCCAGCTGCATCATTAAACATGAATAATCCCCCGGAGTTTTCTTAACAGTTCTTCCGAAGCAGTGTTAGCAATCTCCACGGTCAGATCTCCCGAATGGATGATCACATCTGGTCTGAAAGTAGAGGATCCTGTCTCTGACGTGACAGGACGGATCTCGACAAAAGCAGGATGGGAAGATTTTTCTTCCTTAACATCAGGGACGAGGGCAGAAGAGGCAGGAGAAGCGCTTTGAGATTCCATCTGTTGGTAAGCTTCCTGCCGGAGAATTCTCTGCCAGTAAAAGAATTGTTTATCGGAGATGCCATTGGCTTTGCACCATGTGGTTTTTGGCATACCACTTGCAAGACATTCATTGATGATAGCTGTCCATTGTTCACAGCGTACTTTGTGTGTGATCTTATCCATAACATAACCTCCTGGGGTTATTATCTCATAGGAAAGAGGCTGTGTCATGGTACTCATGGTTTACCGTGTACGTTTAATAATCATAGGACTATTATGGCACTGGTTGGAGGTAAAATCCAGATACGGACTATCTACCACAAGCAACGATTGGCGGCATAAAAATGTTGCCCGATATACACCGGGCAACACAAAAATTTTATATTTTTTTAATTGTCTACTTGACGGGATGCACACCAGATTATAAGTTGTGACTTTATAGAAATTTAATTTCCCCTGTCATTGTTATTCCCTTCTGTAAAAGAGGCTGGTACACTATCCATTTGCACTTTTTTAATAAAGTTTATGGAACTTTGGGTTCCCCTGTCATCATAAATTCTAGCTTTATATAATTTTCAGCGTTTCTTTACTAATTTTTCGTGTACTGGATACAGATACTCTCACTTTTTTAATAAAGTTTACGGAACTTTATGGTCCCCTATCATTGCCATTTCTATACTTTTTTATAAATTTTATATCTTCTTTATTTCCACAGGCATTGTGATCTTCAAACTACAATTTTCTCACAATCCCCATGGACAACATTTGAGTCACCTGATTATCCGCATAATCTTTAGACAATTCATCGGCAATTGCTTTTATTTCATAATATATTTTGTTTGCCTCGCTTATATTATCAAGGCTGTCCATATAAAGCCATTTCTCAAACAATATGAAAGAGTAATACTCCATCAATTCAAGTTTATTTTCCGGGAACTTTCTTATCCACTTTTTGAACAAAGGGATTAATTCTTCATCGATCGGTCTCGGAAAATCAAGCCAAGTAACATAATTCCACGAAACCAGATACGAATAACCAAGCACAACTTTTCCCTCGTTCGGAAAAGCTTCGTAAATCTCTTTCAGTTTGTTTTCCGTCGAAAGAAGAATCTCTGATTTGTTAGAATCAAATACGGCAGGAGGATCATAAATAGTGTGTTCATTTGCCTCAAGAATTGCAAGTGCATTCGCCACATCAGCATTATGTGTTTCGTCAAAAATTCGCTCCATATCTTTCAGTAATTTGCGTCTTCTTCCCGGAACTTGATTCTCTCTATAAATATCATACAAGGCATCCGCTGCCCCTGCTATAGCTTTCAGAATATCTTCATCATCAGCAAACCTCTGCTGAAACTTCATCATCTGTTTCCAACAATTAGCTGCGGAACGATAATCATTTCTACGCAGCCAAAGCAGCATTAACCTAGCATAATTTTCTGTACACCAAGTTGCAATATAACCATTTTCTGCAATTTTATCAGCAATTTGATTATACTTATCCATTAAATTGGCAGTCTGTTGTGTTAATTCTGCATTATGAACACCGATAAAAAATGCATCCCACACCTCTTCTATACATTCACATACCACATCATTGTCCAGTCTATCTGTAATATAATCAGCACTTCTCAATCCGAGTGTATACAATCGATCCAGTTCACCTCTGTCGGTCAATACGATGCCTATATCCTTCCAGACCTCCATTTCATAGGCACAAATAATCTCTGGCGCTTGAGATACACACAGGTTGTCTGCAATTTGCTCAAAATTATTCAAGTTCTTTGCTGCAAGAATAACAAAAATCCATTGTCCGAATCTGTCACGCTCATCCTCTAACGGAGCGAACTCCATTTCCATATATGACTTTTTGTCTGGAAAATCTTCTATTGCGTGCAGCAAGAACATATCAAACTGTGTGACTGTTCCCAATCTTGCGGCTTGAGAAAATCCAATCCACTCATGCTTCGGGATATAATAATCCACAAGAAATTCTTTTATAATGTCAGGGTACTCTGGGTCGATTATAGTAAGAAGCTTTGAGCATCCTTTTTCATCAAGTCTTAAATATTTTGGATCATTAGCACGTCTTAGTATTTCTTCCTGAATCTCCTCCAGTGTAGAAACCTCATCCATTTCATAATCATGCGCATATTCCTGATAAACAAACAAATCTGAAAAATCCGTCTGCTTCTTTCCGGGACGTTGACTTGCATTGATATACTGCTGAAGATTTTGTGCCGCCTGTTGATAAATTCCTTGGTCATCATCCAGGCATACTAAAACCGATGCTGAAGCTAATGCAAGCAATTTAACATAATCCTTCAGCAAGTTTGAATGATTATCGAGACACAACAGCCACCTGTCCTCTTCTCTCTTTAAGAAAGCCGCCAACATCTCATCAAGGCTGGTGACACTGATGCATCCATCCTTATAAATCCACAGTTCAGTGTATACAGCTACAAACAGTGGTCTATCACACTTTTCTTTCAACGCAGTCTTAAAATTGCTATATATTTGATCCGCAGTATCCGGCAGTACAGAGGAGTATTTTACTTTTGTGTCATCATCTGCCACATTATTTAAATATGCCTCAAGATACACATTTATAAATTCTAATTCTTCCTCTTCTGAAAGTTCAGAAATGACTAAAGGCGAAAGGGTAGTTTTATTGTTATACGAACACTCCTGAAACCAAAGCCTCGTTTGCATATCCATTTTTCCAACAATTCGGTCATACCAGTTGTTTTCATTATTCTGATATCTTCTGTCAACAAAAAGGAGACGGAGTTTAAATCTACTGTATTCAAAGCGCTCGAACAACGTAGTCACAATAGTAGCACACTTATCCTCATTGCCTAACACATAATCAATTACAATGACCGTATCAGAAAATGGTTTAAATTCTCTGTATCTTTCAACGTCAACATCCGTCTTGGCAAAAAAGCCAAACCAATTATTGGAAAGCTTCTTGAGCCATTGATATACTAACCGGCTCTTCCCAATGCCTCCCTTTCCTACTAGCGACCACCACAGCAATTCTTTATCTGCTGAACAAAACTTATTTAACTCAACCAGTTCTTTTTCTCTTCCTACAAATTTGCAGAACTCATTTAAATAATGCAGACGATATGATGCTGTAAATGACTTTCTGGTTTTTACATATGGGTTTACTCTAATAATTCCTGAATCTCTATACCGTGTGCGAATCCGATAATTTGCCATGTCTTCAACGGCATTAGATAAATCACTGTATTCCATTCCATAGCAAATCGGTATCACATTAGGTCCTAAATCTGACAAATCATCTCCTGCTTTATGCAGATAAAAATATGGAATATTTAAGTGAAGCTGCTTCGAAGCAAATGACATAAACCCCTTCAGATTTGGATCATCCACGGTTGCTCCACAGCCAAGTATAACCAATGTGCACGTACTGATAAGGTTCTGGATAAACTGTGCGCCCTGATTCGCTATGACATCTTCGTACTGTTTTTGATCAGCAACTATATCGTCCGTATTTGTGGCAGCATCATAAATACCATGAAGGTGAATTACACTCATCTCTGCCTGCCCGCTCAACATCTGAACTATTTTTCCCGGCATATTATATGTATAATAACCCAGACCGGTAACTTCCTCCAGAAGCTTATCATAGTTCGTTGTCGCAAAATAATCCCCGCAGCGCACAAATAAAGCAAGGGCATTCGCCAACTTTTTATTCTGTACTCTGATACTGCCAATCGTAGAGTCCATATAAGCCGTATAGTTTCCATTTTTTCTCAATGCTTCTATCAAAAAGCTTGCTGCGTCAATCAGTTCGGATGCACTATAAGAACCGAATCTTCTATCCAATTCCTCCGCTTCGACATCAGAAAGATAAGCTTTGCCTTCCTTAAGCCAACCAACCCACCCTTTTGCATGATCACCAAGTGAAACAGACAAACCTGCACCACAAAGGAATATAATAGGTCTCCCTTGAGAAAGAGCACTTTCAAATTTGGGATAATCCGATATTTTCATAAACTATTCTGCGAGTTTCGTTTGCACACATATGCAATGCGCAGTAATACCTCGCGACCTCCCTTCTCACAATATTTATGTACAGAACTTATTTTATCGAAGTCTGACTCCTTTTATGTCAAGGCTGTTGACTTTTCTTTCTACTTGTTGAAAAGGAGTCTGCTACATCATGACTTGTTTCGTATTTTCATAATTTATTAGCGTTAGATAATATTCACCAAGCTCATGCCATGCCAGCTTATTATGCTTGTAATTACTTGTTAGTTCCACGATAAATGAGACGAAAAAAGATGCGATTGCACCGGTTGCCAATGCAAATACTATATTATACCAATTTGATTTCTGTGAAAGAACTATCATTGCAATTCCAAGTAACGTAACAAAAAGTCCTGAAATGATTGTGCACACAAGCAATGTTATTGGAGGGCAAAGAGCAAATCGTCCAAATTTTAACAGTTCTCTTATTTTTGTTTTTAATAGTGTAATTTTTCTCATATCATATATCCTTCTTACGAATTGAGCAGTCAATCTTCTTAGCAGCATTTATTGTAAGTTTCTCTTTCTTAGCTTCAGAATTCTCTATTAAGCTACTGCATTATAAATTCCCTTTGTGTAGGGCAGATAGGAATGAACCGATGCTCTGGAAAGACCTGTGAGTTCCATAATCTCCGAAATCTTTTTTCCTGACTGATGCAGATCATTGATTTCTGTACATATATCTGATGTGAATACATCTGCAGTAATAAGTAGCTTACGAAGTTTAAGCAGACTAATATTTAACTCATCTGCCAGTGATCTTAAGGAATCTGCTTCTTCATAGGCATCTCTTAACTCTTGAAGAAAATTATTAAATTGAAGTTCTGGATTATATTCTGGTTTCTTTCTTGGTCTTCCTGCCATTTTATAACTCCTATTTTTCATATGAATCCAATCGTATAGCACCTAAAACAGAGGATTCTCAGCTATCACCACACTACTAAGTAGCTTCCAAATCCCCCATCCTACTAGCATCCCCACCGTATTTGTAACCACATCGTCCAACTGACAGTATCCTCGCTGTGTAATAAGCTGACTTAACTCAATTCCACATGAACACAAGAATCCTATGAACACGCAGAATCTCACTTTTCTCATCCGCTTAAATACCATTGGTGCTAAAAGTCCAAACGGAATAAACATAATAATATTCTCTATAAAATAAGCATGAGCTATCGCTGTTTGACCCCATGTTCCAAATAAATTCAAGTCTATCTGCTGTCGACTTCCTGGTTCACGTGAAAAAAAAGCTGTCTGCATGAGAATCTCTATGTAAATTATGAATAGAATACAGGAAAATCGAATTCTCCTTTTTCCTTTTTTGTATATTTTAAAAACGAGAACGCCTGCCATAGTGATGATTATGGCAGGAAACAAATAACTTATAGGTTGTCTAAAGTCCATTATTATATTATTCCATATATTTTCTGTTGAATAATTAATCTTAAACACTCCTTAATGATATTTACTCTTATCTTTTGTGCCATCCTCCCCACCTATAGGAGGAGAATGGCACCATCAAACTTTTATCATCAAACGGATAATAAAAAAAGGGGGGCTCCTTCTACATTTTTTCTTCTACAGCTCTTGCCAATTCTCCCTCAACTACCTGTGCCTCTTCTTTCGTTGCTGCGCTAACAGAAATATAGGCCTTCAATTTCGGCTCAGTTCCCGAAGGGCGAACTACGATAGAGCAGTTATCTTCTAAAAAGAATTTAAGAACATCTGATTTCGGAAGTCCATCAATTCCCTCACTATAATCAAGGCATTTAAGAACTTTTTTCCCTGCGAATTCTGTAATGGATTTACGGAAAGATACCATAATATTCTGCATTTTTTCGAAACCGGCAGAACCTTCAAAGGTATAAGAATGAAGTGTATTGAGGCAGTAGCCATATTCTGCATAAAGTATATAGAGCTATATCATCTTGTATTTCAGGAGCACACTTTAAAACCTTATCTATAGCTTCCTTGCTATGAGAAGTCAAAAATACTTGAACATTTAGCTTTCTACAAGTTCGAAGAATCCAATGAAAAGTTTTATTCATCGCTGATGTATGAATTTCGGTCTCAAACTCATCAAGTAACAAAATTCCATTCTTAGCCTTTACAACTGCACTCATCAGAAGAATGGCCTTCTTCATCCCATCCCCATACACATTCAAAGGTAAATCCTTTTTGGAAGTTCTGGATAATACTTTATAAATTCCTCTATTAAGACCTGCTTCATTTTTACTATCATAATTAATACTTACTATTCCTTCATCATACTCTCTAAGAATTTCTATCATTTCTTCATATAATTCTGAATCTTCTAACACATTATTTAAAAATACAGTACCTTCTGCGTGACGTACTGGTGAAATATATACAACATTATAACTTAACTCTTTATTTGAATCTATCTTCTCAAAGAGAATACGGGCTCTCTGTCCTTCATATACATGCATAGAATCTTTTTCTTCCTGATTAACAAGAAGTCGCAGGTTCAAACGAGAAAGCAATTCTGTTCCTTCAAACTCTGGACTTTCTTCTTCAAAGACACTTCTTATTCCCCATAGTCTCTCTTTTTCCTTAGTGTCAATACCTGCTTCTCTTCTGAATTAATATCAAATAAATCATAAAAACCCTCATAATAAGACAGTCCTCTATAAGGCTATACATCTCTTCGCAACAATTCACGCCATACACTAAAACTGCCTAATGAATTTAAACTCTGCAATACCTCTAATATACTTGTCTTTCCACAATTATTGTCTCCTGTTAATATATTAATCGGAGCAAGATTCTCTAATCTTAGATTCTTTATTCCACGAAATGTTTCAATATATATGTTCTTAATCTCGGACATCTTTCCTCAGCCTTTCAAAATATACAATATAATGATTTTTATCCCATCATAATATATATACTATACCAAAATTGTTCCTTTACTACTATTCTATCACTTTGCAATTATTTTTAATCATTTTTATTTATACTCCGACGTAGTCATCTACTAGCCTATCCATACCTTCCAAGTCACGCAGCCACTCTTCCAGTTCCTTTTCTTTTTCCTTTGCTGCTTTTCTGGCAACTGTGTTTTTCTCTACTGGATTATTCTCCGTATAATGCTCGTAGATCAGATCCAGCAGATTCTCCACTGGCGGATAATACTCTGGTTTCGTTTTCTTAATGTAGTCTTCTAGCAGCTCCTTCAATTTTTCTATAATGCTACCATCCTTCCCAACTGAGATTCATTTCCTCAGTTAGGGCACATATTACCGTAGACTTTTGCACATAGCAACCTATTTTTTGCGGTTTTTCGGATAACCCATCTTCTCCTTCGCTTCATCTGGCATGTTGATCAGTCCGAACCGATAGAACATCCCATAGATGTAAGTCACTCCCCGGATATCCCCCAGAGCTTTCGGGCGGTTTACCACTTCTCCTACCTTTTTTATATTGTTCAGTGCCAGCAACACCGAACTCCACGCCAAGCTTTTACTCTTCTCCCGATGGTCGATCCACAGTTCCTTTGTGTATTCGCCGCTTCTGCCTTTTCGTATTTCGTAGGTAAAGGGTAAGCCGGAATAGGTTTTAAAACGCACACCAGAATAAAGCAAGACCGTCTCCCACAGGTGCTCCTCTGTTGGCTCTGATCTCAGTTTTCTTACTGCTCTGTATCTCCGCCGCCGCTCTGCTCCAACACTAATTTTTTCTTTATCTGCTGTACTCGGAAAGTACACACCTTTCTGATATGGTAGGTACGAGGTAACGGAGGCTTTGGAGAGTTGAAGAGTATTTGCGGTTGAGAGGATGGCTTCTTTATAGTTCTGTGTTTCTCGATACTCCTCAAAGGTATCCTGTACCTTCTCTGCCACTTCCGATTCATACACACCAGCCGTGATGAGCAGCTTTCTTACTTTGATTGGATTCAGAGTTAGCGCATCTGCAATGGATCGGAGGGAGCAGTCCTCCTCATAAAGAGCCACAGCTGCATCCATCTGCTCTTTCAGCTTCTCCCCTGCATCATACTCAGGCTTCAGCTTCTTCCGGCCACCGCCGGGCTTTCTGGCCTTATATGCTCTTTTCTCTCCCATAATTATTCATGCAGCTCCAACGGCAGTCCATCTGGGTCCTGGAAGAATGTCATCTTCTTTCCGGTGTAATCATCAACCCGGATTGGCTCACATTCTATACCTAATTCCCCTAACTCTTTCACCGTCTGCTCCACGCTCTCTACACAAAAAGCAAGATGACGCAGACCACAGGCCTCTGGGCGATTCACACGCTTCGGGGGATTTTCCTCAGCGAAAATCTCCAGCTCTGTGTATTCATTGACACGAAGATCCAGCTTCCAGTCCTTTCGCTCCGAACGGTAGTTTTCTCTAATGACAGAGAATCCCAGCTTGTTTACATAGAAATCCTTTGCGGCTTCGTAATCAGATACGATGATTGCGATGTGGTGTATTTTTGATAAATTCATTTTTCTTACGCTCCTTTTCTTTTATTTCCGTTGCAAACTATACAGCAGCATTCAAAAATTACCGTGTGAACTCCTGGAGTTCAGTTTGTCCACACGGTCGATCTTATTTCAATTTTTCGAAGATCTCATCCGCACTCATGCCGCTTGCCAGCAGTTTCTTAAGCACTGCTTCGGCTTCAGCCTTCTTTGCTTCTTCAGCAACCTTAGCATCTGCCTTTGCCTTCTTCGCTTCCAAGGATGCTACTTCTTTTTCAGCCTTCTTCAGAGCAGTCTTCTTCTCTTTCAGAGTGTTCTTCTGCTCCTCAATCGCTTTCTGGATTGCTTCGATTTCAGTGCTGAGGGCTGCGATCTGAGATTGCTTTTCCGTTATTTTGGATGCGTAATCGTTGTTAATGGCCTTAGGACGGTTTTTGCTGCCTTTTGTTCTGGGCATAGATGATTCCCTCTTTCTTTTTAATGGTTTAAGTATACACTATTCTGGGATGAGGTGAGACCAATGGTTTACTCTTAAATAATTTCGTCATCTATATCAGGATTAAAATTGTTCAAAAAGAAGTCTCTTCCCGTCTTCAAGTTATTTACCTCTTGGCTCATAAACTCACAACAAAAATCATAAAACGGCTTACTCGTACCAACATTTTGTAACTTTTCAAACTTCAAAGCAACGTTATAATATGTAGTTAACGCTCCATCTGGTGTTTTATCTGCTGCAAATAAAAAAGCAAACTGACAACCAGCACTTTCCTGTAACTTACAAATAATTGGAACAATTTTATACCAAAAAAGCGTTTGTCCTATAGGGTAACGGAACCCTTCTTTTTTCCAGTTGTCTTTCATCACTTCAACAACATTATCATCCGTACAAAAATGAGTTATCTCGACTCCTGAATATGTTTTTCCTACTCTTAAAATAGGCCTTTTTCCTTCTCGGATTCTATCATTTTCAAGCATCTTTAATGCATTTTGATACGTTGTTTTCTGACTATTTGCACGTTCAACAACAGCTGTTATTACTTGATCAACTGTCATGTTTCCTTGCTGACGAATACATTCAAGTTCCGCAAATAATTTTTTTCGCTTTTCCTCATCTGCATCGGGGTTCGATAGCATCTCTAATATATTTTTCGCCTGTTCAATCTGTATTTCAAGTTTTTGTTCATCAAAAGGTTCAAATAATGCCCCACATTTCAATGCAAAAAATAAACAGGGTTGACCATTTTCGTTTTTAATCAAGTAAAATGCCGTCTCACCACTTGCATCTTCTCGTGGTCCATTTTTATTTAGATAATCGACTAATCCAGAACCTCTTTCGCTATAGAAATTTTTTATTAAGGAAAGGTTACTTGAATTACTATGTAACCTCTCACAAGCGAACTTCTCTAAAATTTCAATTTGTCTGTCTGTAATTCTCATCCGATATTGTCTCCTTTAAGAAAGCCCCAACTGTTCAAGCAGCTCTCTTCTAGCTCTAACTCTATCGGCATCAATGCGAATATCCTCCACATTAATGGGTTTATCACTATTTATATTCTCAGGGATCCCTTCACGTGATTTTTTCCAAGAGTACTCTCCATGTGTCAAACGACTTAGACTCCATGAATCTTTCTCCGCATACTGTTCAAAAACAGTATTAACGATCGGTTCCATTTCATCAATATCAGAACTAGATGTAACTGGTACAAATGAACTATTTTTATATGATTCACGGATTTCCTTCAAAATTGGTCCGTATTTCCACCCGCGAAAAGTAGCATCAAACAAGGGATTCCCTGTCTGAATAATCGCTTCTCGTTGTGCAAAGTACAGCAACTTATGGAGTTTCATTTCGTCAATTGTTGTACCAAACTCAGATTTATACTTTTCATAAATGTAGCTTGCAGCAGTATTAACGTTTACCATACTTTGTCTCCTTTCATTTTTCTAATTGCAGTATATGACAATTCAAATTAATTATCCAGAATTTAAATAAAAAGTTCAATTGACATACTCAAATGTTTCTGGACGGCCTCTTTCCTTCTATATGACAAAATTAAAGTCCGTTTTTCTTTCCCTCTTTAATAAGCGTGGCTACGGGAGTTAGGTCTGTAAATGCACTGCCAATGATATTTCCACACACTGGGCATTCTATATCTTCGTGTTCCCGGTTTCCTTCCCATATAGATTTATCATCATATTCTGAAATAGAGCCACATCTATCACAAGTCACTCGATGAATCATCGTCAGACCTCCTTTACTTTTTTATCTTTCTCACATCTCAGCCAATCATAAGATCGTTGCCTGCTGCTCACCACGGAGAGGTGTGTGATTATCAGAGCAGCGTAGGGAGCTATCGCTCCCAGTATATCACAATTTCAGCCAGTTTTATAGATGTTTTCTTGCCTTCATCACCGCACAATACATCAATCCGCCTAGCACTCCGCCGACTGTGTTATAGAAGATGTCTGATAGCTGGAACATTCCTAGCCGCAAGAGTAACTGTAGCATGCGGTTGATGCCGCTATCACAGCAGAAAACATTGCATCTATAGAATATGTCCGTATTGCCTATAAGCAAGGAATCATTGATGCGTTTTCTATCTTACGAGAAACTCTTTAATATATTCATGTTAATCTAATCGCTTACAGACAATGAAGCAGCGATTTATCTCTGCTTTCCCATTTTCTTCTCTATTGCTTCCGGAACTCTGATCAAACCAAATCTCCATAGTATCGGATAAATGTATGAAACTCCTCTAATATCTCCAAGTGCCTTCGGCTTCTTCACTTCTTCTGAAATACCCTTACTATTTTCAAATGCCAGCACCACACTACTCCAGGCAAGGCTCTTACTTTTCTCTCTCCGGTCTATCAGCAGCTCTTTGTTATACTCTCCATTTTTACCAATCTTTAATTTATATCGGAACGGTAATCCTGTTGCCGTTTTAAATGGATACTCCTGAAATGCAATCACAGCCTGCCACAGATTTTCTTCTGATGGCATTTCCTTTAGAAGCCGAACCTGCTCTTGTCGAATCTTATATGTCCGGCATCGCTCCGCATTTAGACTTATCTCTGCTGCATTATAAAGACCCTTAGTGTAGGGCAAATAGGAATGAACCGATGCTCTGGAAAGACCCGTGAGTTTCATAATCTCTGGAATCTTTTTTCCTGACTGATGCAGAGCATTAATTTCTGTGCATGTATCTGATGTAAATACATCTGCAGTAATAAGTAGCTTACGGAGCTTAAGTAGACTAATATTTAACTCATCTGCCAGCGATCTTAAGGAATCTGCTTCTTCATAGGCATCGCTTAACTCTTGAAGAAAATTATTAAATTGAAGTTCTGGATTATATTCTGGTTTCTTTTTTGGTCTTCCTGCCATTTTACAACTCCTATTTCCATGTAAATCCAATCGTCTTGCACCTAAAACAGAGGATTCCCTGCTCCGGACTAATGCCCCGATTGCTATCCTCTGTTTCTTATTTTATTTTTCGCTTTCGACAATATCCCAAATAATAGATAACACCACCTACTGCTCCACCAAGTGTATTATAGGTCAGATCTGATATTTGAAATGTTCCAAGATGGAATAATAGCTGAGTAAATTCTATCAGAAAAGAAAATACTGCTACAACTTTTGTGGCTTCCCAAACGGTTTTTCCAAATCTAATATTCTCAGATTCACCAAGTAATTCTTTTTCAAATGCCCATAACAGCAAAATAGAAAATGGAACAAATAACATGAAATTCTCTATAGATTCTGTTGTAAACTGTCCATCTTCATATAATCCCCATCCTCCCAAAAGCTTTCCAAGTGGATCAAACCATATCTCACGATTTAAAACTGTTCGGAGTAATATCATTGCTGTATAAAAGGCTAATACGAATGTCCGACGAAAATTTGAAGAACTTTTAAATGATCTCCACCATGTTCCAAACATATTTCGGATAATATTATTCTTTTTCCATCCATGCTCCTTACCATATAAATACAAGAACATTGTTAAAAAGGCAAGGAGAACGGCAGCCCAGAAGGGCTGATAAAGTGCTGATAATACATTATATGCTATTTTATTAAATATTTCGATTATCTTACTTCCCATCGTTCTCCTTTATTATTTATTTCAAATCTTCAAATAAATTCTTCTGATATACACCATCTTCTATCAGTTTGGCAAATGACTTCACTACATAGTCTTTATCCTCTTTATAGGTTACTCCGAACCACTTGTCATTTGTATCTAAGACCTTTACAGAAACTTTCCCAGCCTGAAGAAGTTCGTCTATGTAGATTGGCAGTAAATATTCTGCTTTCAGAATATCTTTGTTTCCCATATTTGCAAAGAACTCTTTAAATCCCTCTTCTAAAGTCTGCATGAATTCCGGTGTAAGTCCCCACATATTCATGGATGCGTAGGATTCAGCATTAATTGAAGTGAGCTGTCCATCGTTGTCTACTGCTGCACCCTCTGGAGTCTTAACAATATTGGAAGTTTCATGTACTGCTGTGAGATAACCTTCCTCATTTGTCTCACAGATACCTCTGGTAACGGCACCATTCTCACTTAACGTATTCTTCAAAATGAAACCTGCCATACAGAACTGATTCGCTTTTTCCGGCGTATAACCTACAAGGAAATCATGAAGCTTAACAAATGCTTCCTTTCCATAGTAGTCATCCGCATTGATAACTACAAATGGCTCATGCAGAACTTCTTTACAAGCAAGAACAGCCTGGCCTGTTCCCCAAGGTTTGGTACGTCCAGCTGGAAGCTCCACACCTTCTGGCAGTTCATATAATTCCTGATATGAGTAGGCAATCTCTACATCAAGATCTTTACAAATCTTTTCAATACGATCACCGATTGCTTCTTTAAATGCATACTTAATATCCTTACGGATGATAAAAACTATTTTGTTGAAGCCTGCTTCTATTGCATCATGGATAGAATAATCCATGATGATTTCTCCATTTAAACCAACCGGAGCAAGTTGTTTGATTCCACCGCCGAATCGAGAACCGATTCCGGCTGCCATGATTACTAATGTTGTTTTCATATTTTTATCTCCACTGTTTTTAATATATTTTTTATCTACTAATTATTACTTTTTTCTAATTTTTCATCAATGACACCTGCTATTTTGCTTATAGCTAGACCTTGAAATAATATCAAAACTTTATATATCGATGAAAATAATTTCTTTCATCTTTATAACTTTCTTTGTCATACATCTCTTTACTAAATAGTTTTTCTTTTTCCCCGTACTCAAACAAATATTTAAATGTCATCGGTACTCCGTTCTTATTTGAAAAATGGTATAAATTATAGAAATAATCTTGTACCTGTTGATTTCTAAGAATACGCTCTAATTCATATTGAAAGAAATATAATTCTTTCTTGGTAATAATTCCTCTGCTTTTCAAATAACATATATAAGAAAAATAAGATAATGTTTTATCCACTTTTCTTTCTAAATCTCCACTTAAATGAAATTCTTCTGAATACCAATCTTCAACATAATCAAACATATATATGGTTTCCTTAATCATTTCATCCGTCCTGATTTTTTCTGTTAACTCATTAATATAGTCTGCTTTTTTTAGGCGATTATTATGTTGCCATTGATAAAAAACGAATAAACCACCAATAATAGCAATAACCTGCGAAATTCCTTTTAGTTCATTACTAACAAGAATTTTACTTATAACTCCTATTATATTCATCGTCTATCTCCTACTTTCTATTAAAATTGCAGAAAATTCTACTTCTTTTTTACTTTCCACCCTATACAATACAACACTCACCTATCACTCCGCCGGATATGTCATATCACAAATCCGAAAGCTGAAATGTCCCCAACCGCAGGAAAAGTTGCAAAAACTCTAGCATCAATGAAAAAAGTAATTCAACCTTTGTGCTATACCAAAGGATACTTGTAAAACAAATTTGTCTGCCTTTCACTTTTAAAAGTTTCTCTTTGGCAGTCCACATGAGCAGAAATAATGAAAATCCGCATAACCCCATCAATTAATATCTCACTGGTATATCTGATTTTACTATATTATCTTTATTAACGTTTCTATATTTTTTTGCTGTCATAGACAAAACTCCATTCCTAGTATTCTCATAGTCTAAAGTCGGAGAAATAGTTATTCCTTCAACAGCATCTTTATTAAATGGAAGATCTATATAAGGAATAAATATTCCATTTCTTTCCATGAATTTTCTTTTAGCTTTTATCGAAGCCCCATTTTCACCTATGCGTTGATTAATTGCAATACGGTATTCTTCCTCCACTTTAAAACAAGGTTTTTTAAAAAAGACCCCTTGCAAAAATATTCTATCTATAATCCATGGTGCCGCAAATTCTTCGTATCTTTCAAAATTATTTATTTCTAAATAATTTTGAAATTTATTTATTATATTTTTTAATATTTCAATTTGTTTATCTTTATCATAAATAATACTTCCTGAATGCAATCGTAATTTTTCTATTTTCCCACTTTTATCACTGATTTCAGGACGTATTGTGTCATCTTCAACTTTTTCTCTATTAAATTTCAAATTATACCCTTTAATACCATTATCTTTAGTATAGTAATTCCATAAACAAAGGCTATCTTTATTTGTAGAAAAAGAACATTGATAAATATAAAACTCATCCCCATTCGGATTCTTCTTACGTTCTTCTAAACTGTTTCTAATATAGTCCCGAAACTTCCCCTCTTCTGTTAAATCATTTAAATTCTCTAAGCACAAATCTAAAGTGTACATTCCTTCACTATAATCATTTAAATAATTTCTATCCGTAAAACGTAAAGTATTATTTTCAATAACTCCCATGGCACCAACAGGAGATGTATAATGATATATATGACTTGGAGACTTACCATACTGTAATTCAAAACCATTACAAAAATCCGAAAACTTTGTTATAAAACTCATATATTTTCTTCCTTTCTTACAAGTAACTTTATCTTCCTCTTAAACTTATTTAATCTATTCCAAATTATCCATCCTATCAGCATCCCTGCCGTATTCGTAACCACATCATCCAACTGACAATAGCCCCGTTGGGTAATAAGCTGACTTAGCTCAATTCCACACGAACATACGAATCCAACAAACACACAAAATCTCAGATTTCTCATTCGTTTAAATACCATTGGCACTAAGACTCCAAAAGGAATGAACATAATAATGTTTTCCATAAAATACGCATGGGCTATGGCTGTTTGACCCCATGTTCCAAATAAATGTAAGTCTATTTGTTTGCGGCTTCCCGGTTCTCGTGAGAAAAAGGCTGTCTGTAGAAGAATTTCAATGTAGATTAAAAGAAAAACGCGGGATGGGAATATTCTAGCTTTTTCTTTTTTATATATTTTGTAAATAAGCATTCCTGCCATAGTAATGATTATAGCAGGAAGTAAATAGCTTATGGGTTGTCTAAAATCTAGTATTATATTATTCCATATATTTTCTGTTGAGTAGTTAATGTCAAACACCCCCATTAATATTTACTCTTATCTTTTACAAAAAAGCCACAGAAAACCGTGGCTCTAAATTAAAAATCAGTGAATAAATCTTCTTTATATAGTCCTTCTCCTGACATTTTTTTGAAGCTGTCTTTTAACACCTTCTTTATAAATCATACCGTACTAAGTATCATTGGTGTATAAAACTTTTACAGACATTTTTCCTGTTTGAGTAATCCACCGCCAAATATTGGAAACATCCATTTTGCAGATACAACAAATTACACACCATTATCTGATAATATATTTCTCAAAAAATAAATATCAAATCATCTAACCCTCTTAGTTTTATGAAGCATTTTAAGAATGATTTGGTCATTCGTAAAATAGAAATAACAAATGCATAAAATTCCATAAATAAATGCTCCAATAACAATTTGTGCTAATAATACGGAAATTCCAATTCCTAGTTTTTGTCCTACAAAATAAACTCCCACAAACATGATAATTGAAAATACTATAAACGCTTTAAAATCAGAGATATATTTGAGCAATGGTAATTCTTTCCTAACCGCCCAAGACTGAATAATACAAACCAAAATTTCAGCTGCAATCGTTCCTATCATTGCTCCCATTGACCCCATAGTAGGAATAAGCATTCTATTAATTACCAAGTTTATAATAGCTCCACAAACTACGGAAGATAAATACTCTCGATCTTTTTCTGTTGGAATGAGATATTGTGTTCTAATAACATTTGCAAAAGACATAAATGGAATAGTTAAAGATAATCCCATTATTAAAATGCCTGATTTGTTAAATTCTTGTCCCCAAAAAACAGGGGCAAAAACTGTTCCTACTCCAGCTAATCCAAATGCTAAAGCAAATGCTAAGCACATAACATACCTCATAGATAATGCAATATATCTTCCCGTTTCTTTAATATTTTTTGTTGATACTAGATTTGACATTTTAGGTAGCATTACTGTTCCAAATGAAGTAATTATAGTCAACGGAATATTAACTACTTTTTCTGCATTTTCATATAATCCGAGTTCTGCTTTACTGCTAAGTGCTCCTATCATAATTTTATCCATATATTTATAAAGACTGACTGCTATAGCAGGAATAAATAATATAAAAAGTGGAGATATATGCGGCACCATATTTTCCCATGTAGGTTTACAAATACGGACATATTTTTTCAGCGGTAGCCATAATGCAACCTGACTAATCAACATTCCTAATGCCATAATCAAACAATATTTCCATAAGTCATTAGCATCACGTACGAAAGCAAATACACATATAACATTTATTATTTTAATAGTCACATTTCTTGTAACTGTAAGTTTAAATTTTTCAATTCCAAAATAAAACCAACTAATATCAAATAATCCACTTAAAACATAGAAAAACTGAATCCATGCATATAATTTTTCTGATGCTACAAATATAATATATAAAACATAAATTAAGCAACAGATTCCTGAGAACAGCACATGCAAAGTTACAATATTAGAAAAAACACTATTCATTTTTTCTTGCTCATCTCTGCACTGTGCAATAGCTCTATTCCCATAGTTTGCCAAACCCAACATAGAAAATAATACAAAATAATATGCAATTGAATAACTATATGAATAAGTACCTAATCCATTAGCTCCTATTACACGAGCAATATACGGAGATGTTATAAAAGGTAAAATAATAATTAATACCTGATATATCATCTGATAAAAAAAATTCTTTTTTATGCTAGACTGCGCCATCCTTACACCTCTTTATCTATAAACGCCTCTATTCATTAGCCTTTTTCTTTCGTTTAAAGAATATTAATGCATAATATAGAATCATTGCATAATCTGTCCTAGAAAAGAAAAATCTAATATACGACTGAATTATAAAACATCCTAACAATACATAAATATATGTGAGTCTTAATGGAATTTCTCCTTGCGACAATGCTTTATTAAGTTTTTTGTAAACTCTCATTACTACAAATCCAAAAATAAAGGAACCTAAAATAATTCCCATTACACCTGCATCTTTATAAAAATACATAAACATTGTAACATATGAATTGTAATTTAAGTGAGGACCTATATTAACAAATCCATCCCAATTTGTAGCAATCAAATTTGCATTATTTAAAATTACCGTAGGGAATGTAATTCCTACCATTTTCAAAATATTACACGGCAGCCTTAAAAGTCCCAATAAAGAAACTGCCCCATATGTATATATCCCTGTTGCTTTCTCAAATTCTAACCAATGATCAAATAATGGTATAGAACAAGTTAAATACAAGTATAACTGCTCTGTCATTGTTTTCTGTGATGTAGAAAATCTAATACTTGATACGAGCAAAAAAACTACTACTACTATTATTACACCTCTAATAATCCACTTCTTAGCTTTCTTAGATAAAACACCTCTTTTATAGATCAAAAATAATAACATAAAATATAATGCTAAATGGGTCAAACACATTCTTGAACCCTCAGCATAATTTTTTAATATAACGGCTATTACACTCATCATGATAAGTATTTTATTTCGTTTTCCAATTACTGTATCTACACTAGTAACAAGTAACAGTGAATAAAATCCAGGCAAGAAAATAAATGAATATACTAATGCCAATGGTCCTTGACGTAATATTGCCATTCCACCGGCATATCCTGTATCAGAGTATCCCATCATAGATGATCTTAATTCATTCATTTGTATACCACTTCTATATGCAAAAAAAGCTGTAATTGATTCAACTACTAAATAAATTAATACTATTGCACCAACCACATATACAACTGAATAGTTAATCTCATATGTGTTCATTTTTTTCATTTTATGCGAACTAGAACGAAAAACCACTCTATTTTTTATAATATTTGCCATAATAGCACCAGCCGAAAAGCACATCATACCTAAAAATATTAATAAATATGCCGTATCAGAAACTTGTTTCATATTATACAGATGCAATGAAGCCATAAAAATAACAACAGCCCAAATACTACAAAATAAAGTTATTGGATTATATAATTTTTTATCAAAACGATATGAAAAAAAAGCTAATGTCACTGCAACAAATACAGTTAACAATCCCATCTCTTCTCTCCTTCCCTAATTATTATCTCTTTTATATTCATTCATAAATGATATTGCTTGTCTTTTTAATGAAAACATATCTAATTTTTTTACACCTGCTGATGCATGTTCAATAATTAATTCTCTATTCATTACATACGTTTGCATTGCTTGCGTTAAATCCTTTTCATGTCCAGATGCAACAACAAAACCTGTTTTTTTATCATCTACTAACGTTGGCAATGCCCCTTGATCACTACATATAACAGGCATAGCACGCTTATATGCATCTAAAACTACCCTGCCAAACGGTTCCTGCCATTGTGATGGACATATTAAAACATCGCATTTTTTAAGTAATTCATCTACTTGTAATTCATTTAAAAAACCAACAAAATGAATCCTTTTATTTTTTGAACATTCTTCCTCTACATATTTACTAAGACTTCCTTTTCCAGCTATATATAATTCTGCCGTTTCTTCTAGCTTATTAAATGCCGAAATCATCCATCGAATTCCTTTTTGCTCGCTCAAAGTTCCTAAATATACAAATCTAACTTGTTTGCTATTTGTTTTCTTTCTTTTTTTTAATAATAATTCTATTTCCGAAAAATCATATTCTATGGCATTAGGAATAACCAATTGCTTACTCGAATTAAAAAAATCATGGTTAATCAATAAATTTAATGTTACACTTGATGGAGCGGTAACAACATCCACATATTTTGATTTTACTCTATTCATTTTTCTATGAACTTGACAAAATATTCTCGGCGGCTTAGAAGGACATTCTTCTCCAATTTTATTACAATGTAAAGAAGTAAATGGGCAAAGCAAATGATAATCTCTTAATGTATGTACAACCTTTATATTCCTTTTATATGCAATTTCCCATACAATAGTAGACAAATCATATAACCCATTAGAATGGATAACTTCTGGATTATACTTATCAAAAATTTTTTTAATTTTATTTCTATTAAATGGATTCCATATATCTAAAGTACGTCTTATTATTCTTTTATACAGCGGATATTTGGCTGATTCACATCCACGACACATATTATTGGATTTAATCCTAATAACTTCTATCCCGTCAATAACTTCTTCTTCGTCCTCTTTTCCTGTACATAAAACTTTTACCGTATTTCCCTGGCGTTTTAATTCTTCTGCTAATTTTTTTACACTATACTCTGCACCGCCATATATTTCTGGCGAATAATATGTATTTACAAGTAAAATTCTCATATCTAATTTCCCTTACTTTTTCAATAAAGTTCTTATTTTTTTCTTTAATGTTCTTGGTGCCTTCGCCAAAATAAAATAATAAAATTTCTTATAGCCTATAGTTTTCCAATATAATTTATCTATAGCCTCATACCCTTCATTTCTATATAACTCCATTATACTCTTACGATTATTTGGTATTGCTGTTGGTCTCAACAAATTATCATTTTGCATAGAAATAATTTTAAAATCACTACTAACATAATCAATAAATTCAGAGGCTCTATCAAACAATTCTATCCCTCTTGTAGAATTAATCAAGCAGAATGAAACCCCTGCTCTTTCATCAATTATTCCCCCATTTTCACATAAACAATCTGGCTGATTCTTCTCAACTCCCCAAAAATCTCCCAATGTAATATCTCCTACACGAGACTCACAAGAATACTTACAATAATAACAATTTTCTCTATAAATTACAGCTTTCAAATAATAACTATAAAATGATGATAATTTATAATATAAGCCCTTCGAACCTATACTTCTTTTAGTCTTATACTTATATTTTGCATCCAATCCCCAGCCTACAGATTTATCTCTAAAAGCAAAATTGGTTATTTTTATTTTTTCCTTATTTTCAATCAATGATATATACTCTTGAAAAAGTTGTTGTGTAGAAACCCCATGGCAAACAATGTCCACTGTATAAAGATTTTCATAATCTTTTTTTAAAAAACTTTTTAATGCCGCTACTTGACAAGGAGTACCAGAAAATAAAACTTTCTTACCGGCAAGCAAATCTTTTTTAACTTTATGATAAGTATCACCAATATTGCTTTGAACATACTTAGAACCTTGAATTAAATGAAGTTTGTTTATATCATCTACTTGAATATGCCTAACTACTAATTTATCATTTTCAAATAACATAGCAGCTCCATAAACCACCCCACCATTTTCTAAACATACCTTGGCAAGCTGTGCAAACATTCCTCCTGAAGCAGATTTTCTTTTTAATGATTCATCTTTAGATGCAGCACCATATGCTTTTATTACCTTCTGTCCAAATTGATTTCCATCCTTCTTTTGAAAATCGCAGACCTTTTGGCATGCTCCACAATTAATACAAAGTATCTCATCAATTTTAGGAAAATAACTCCCTGTTTCATCTTTAATCATAGATATTGCCGCTTTGGGACAAATGCTAACACATGCTGCACAACCACAGCACTCTTTTTTCTCTGTAAATAACTCCATTCTTGTCGCTACCCCATTCTTTGAATACTCAATTATCTAGTGCTTCTTTTAGCCACAGTGATGATAGCTCTCTTTGTTCGCAAACTCTATTATTCACTTGCTCCCATATACTATCTTTTATATCGCTTATATCTGAATAGAAATCATCTTTCCAAATTCTATTACTTAAATTTGTCATATTTAGCAAATGATAAATTCTAGAATTCTGAGATTTAGAACTATTATCAGAAAATCTCTTTAACACATAAAAATTTTTATTAAATATAATTGAAAACGCTGTTGCATGGAAAGAATCTGTAAGTATAAATTCAGCATTGTATAATAAATTAATCCAATCCTTTGGTCCTACCGTTTTTTGTACATCAAATTCCATTTCATATCCAAAAATATTTGTCGGAATTACTTTAACATTAAGTTGCAATACTCTTTTCAAATACTCAACTACCTTTTTATATTCAGGATTGTCTCCCAAGAAATAACATAAAATATATTTTTCGTTTGAAACTGTTAATTTCATTTTCTGAACCCACATTTCTCTAGATAATAAAAACACAGGATCACAAACCACTTGAACCGAAACATCTACAATATCTTTTATCAATTCTTTACTAGATTCTTCCCTTACTGAAATTCCTTTAAAATCCTTTAAATATGGTTTTATTCTAGTCTTTTCTTTTTCTGTTAAATAAGTAGTTCCAACACTGGGCGCATAGGCAACTTTTTTTGCTGAACCACAAGTAAAATCTAAGAAATTGCACGCTTTGAAATAATTAGGATTCCATATTTGGTCACTTCCACATATAAATATATTGTAATCTTTATTCAAACTACCCATATCTTTTTGTCGTGTAATTATTTTACTAAGCTTAATGGAATCTTTATAAAAATCATCAAATTTTTTATTCTTTAAATTCCATTCTTCAGCTGTTAAAAACTTAGATTGAATTTTTTTATTCTGAACTTTTGCTTTAAGTGTGACAAACCTAGCAGAGCTTTTACAAAAAAAGGATAGTTTTTCCATCTTATCTGGCACATAATTTATAATATCATTATTATATCCTAATGCAATTATTTTGTTTTGTAATGCAAATGCCTGCATTATGGAACCATAATTTCCTGAAAACCACGTTAATGTAGCCGTATTATCCATATTCTTTTATCCTCCACAAAATGTTTGTTAATTTTCAAAACATTTTAATATGCCCTTTGCACATTTTTTCCATGTAAATTTATTATATTGTTTTATTCCTCTAAGAGATAAGGCTTCCCTTTCTTGCACATCCATATTAATTATAGTTTGCATCGCCTCTTCGAGTTGTTCTGAAGAATGCACATTTTCCATATATATTGCAGCATCCCCACCAACCTCAGGAAGTGATGAATTGCGTGCTGTTATCACTGGAATTCCATAGCTAAAGCTTTCCAAAATTGGAATTCCAAATCCTTCATATAAAGAAGGAAAGACGAATGACATTGCATTACTATATAAAGCAGCCTTTTCTGCTTCCGAAATATATCCAGTCAAAATAATATTATTACTACAATTTGATAACTTTATTTTATTTAAAGTATCTTCCATTCCCCATCCAATTCCGCCTGCTAATACTAATTGTACATTCGAATTATTAAGTCTTTCAAAAGCATCTACAATAGTTTCAATATTCTTTCTAGGCTGTAAAGTTCCAATATATAAAAAATATGGTTTCGTTATCTTATATTTATCCACCAGTTCTTTTTTATCTATCGGTCTTATACTTTTCTCAGCATCTCCACCTTCATAAACAACCTTTATTTTATCCTCCTTGACTTTAAAATAGTCAACTAAATCATTTTTGGTTGCTAACGATGGAACAATAATGCTATCAGCAGTTTTACATGAACTGTTTAGAATAACACGCAAATACCTTTGTTGATTATCTTTACTTTGAGATATGTTGGGAAGAATATGATTTGCAATGTCATGTACTGTCATAAAATATTTAGTATTCCGCTGCTGTACAATAGGTAAATTATGAGTTGGAGACCAAAACACATCCAACTTATATTTTTTTGTTTTTATTCCAAGAATATATCTTGACCACAATAACCTACTTTTAAAAGGTAACAATATAAAATGGACATTTTTTTTTAGCGGAAAATTCACACTAAGTTCACAATTACTAAAGAGAAAGTATTCATTCTTTTCATCCAACTCAATTAAATCTTTTATAATTCTATATGTATAATATCCTATCCCAGATATATTTTCTCCCTTTTTTAGTACAGATACATTTATTCCTATTCTCATATTATACCTCATCTAAGTGTACAAAGAAATTCATACAATACTTTTGCAGACTTTTCCCAACTATATTTGTTTAATAATTGCTTTTTGCCCTCATTAGTAATATTAAAAAACTTTGTTATATCCATCTCATAATTATTTGGATCAATATAATTTACATTGTCTCCAAATATCTCATGCATTATTTCTGTATCAGAGACAATAATTGATTGTGCCCCAGCACTTATTGCTTCAAGTGGTGGAATTCCAAAACCTTCATAAAATGTTGGAAATATAAAAGAAATACAATTTCTCATTAATGATTTTGCCTCTTCATCTGTTACATATCCTAAAAGTTCCATATTATCTGGACATTTAAAACCTAAACCATCTGCAAAAACTGTTTCATTAATTGATCCTGCAACAGCAAATTCCATCTGCGGATTTTTTCTGGCCACTTCCGCAATCCATCTAAAATTTTTATTCGGTTCCAAACTACACATTGAGAAATAATACTTCCCTTTTATTAAATTATATTTTTCAAAAGCATTATCATCATAACCAACATTATCATAATGTTGCCATGCATTTGGCACTACTTGTATTTTAGATGGATTTACATGATAATATTTTATAATTTCATTTTTAGAAAACTCAGAAACTGTAATAATTTTCTTTGCTCTTAATGTCGCATTTGAAAATAACAGATTATACCATATTAAAAATTTTTTACTAAAATATTGAGGTGTTGCCTTAATCTTTACATCATGTATACATACTATTCCAGGTGAAAGTAATGGAGCCACATTACATAAATTTAAAGATATTGCATTACTTCTTTTTACATATAAAGGGAGAGAAAGATGCTCCCACAATCTATTATTTAATTTCCCAATGCGTACAATCTTTATATTTTTATATTTCGGGATTTCCGTAACTTCAGGAGGTATAGCCATTTCAATTTTAATTGATTCCGCAATTTTATCTAACTCATTAACTATTTCTCTAGCATATCTTTCTACGCCTGTCACACGATGAATCAAAAATCTTCCATTTATAATTATTTTTCTACTCATTATTTCACCTGAACTTTTTATTTATTAATATTTTTAATTTCTTTGGAAATATTCATAGCAAATATAGATGATAGGAAGTTTTCCTCAACTCTCTGCTTTCCTGCCATGCCATATTTTTTTCTTAATTCTTCATTATTAGCAAGTTTCTTAATTGCCATTGCATAGGCCTCTACATTTCTATTTTCAACTTCTATTCCATTCTCACTATTTAAACACACATAATTGACACCTGAACCTGGAATTGTAAATGTCACTGCAGGCTTTTCATAGTACATCGCTTCTGCTAATGCTAAGCCAAATGCCTCATTCTTAGTAATAGATGGAAAACAAAAAATATCTGATGCGTATATCAAAGCTTTTAACTCAACGTCATCTATCCTTCCGGTAAATATAACTTTAGAATCCCCCTCAGCTTCTTTTTGTAAACTATCCGTCAATTCTCCTTTACCTGTAATAAAAACTCTAAATGAATCATCAAGTAACTTACTAGCTTTAATTAAATATGTAAAACCTTTATATTCTGTATGTCTTCCTACTGCCACACAAATAGTTTTTCCTTTATTTTCTTTTCTTATTTTCTCTGCTCTTTCTTTAATTTCCGCTGATAATTCCATTCGTTCAACATTAATGCAATTTGGAACAACAACACACTTTTCTTTTACTGATTGTAACCATTTACTTCCTTCAATATAATTTGGAGATGTAGCAATGACTTTATCAGCTCTTTCTAATAGTTTTCTATTTTGTCCATTAAATAATACACGTAAAAACTTTTGACGAATAATATCAAGATGCCAATACACAACCAGTTTAATATCTCTATTCTTAAGCTCTTTAAGTAAAAATGAAGCAACAAAAGGGTTAGGGTAATGAAAAATTACAATATCTGGGTTAAACTCCTCTATTACTTTATGCAATTGCTTTCTATATGAAATTGACAATGATTGTGCAGATATTTTAGCAAAACATCCACATTTTATAATTTCAATATCATCTACAAAATCTATTTTATCCTCCTTCCCATCATTAAAAGCAATTACCTTTTGCTCGCAACTATCCTTTAAGGATAATACTACATCTCTGGCAATTTGCTCCGTACCTCCAGAAAAAGGAAAATAATATTTTGATATATGTAAAACTTTTTTCATTTGTTGTTTTCCCTTCTTTACCTCATAATTTTTTAATTTAATAAAAATTTAATTTTATCTGCAACACTAATTTCTTCACCCAACTGGATTTCAACTATATCAAGGGTAGTAATTGCCTTTACTGTATGTTTGCAGCCTGCATTTAATGTAATCACATCTCCTGCCTGAATCATTTTTTCAGCACCATCTATAATTGCTTTTCCAGTTCCAGAAACAACTGTCCACACTTCTTCTCGATGATTATGTAAATGATAACTCATCTGCTGCTCTGGCTTCATTGATATTTTAACAGTCATAGAACCTGGCTGTACATCCATTACTGTATATGTTCCCCATGATTTCTCAGCAAACATCGCTTCTGTTTCAATCTTTTCAACATATGGTTTCATATATCCACTACGTTCTTTATCAGAGATCAAAATTCCGTCCCCACTTGCAGCTACAATCATATCCTTACATCCCATACAAAGAATAGGAATATTAAGTTCATTCACTACATTCGTATTTTCACAAGTCTCATCTAAGATAGCCTTGCCCTTCGTTTTGTCAGCCATAACCTCAGCCATCATATTCCATGTTCCAACATCTTTCCAGTCTCCACTATAACGAAGTACCTGAATACTGGACTCTTTTTCTACTACAGCATAGTCAAAACTGATTTTTGTTAATGTATCGTATTTGTCAAATAAATCCTGATAGTCTTTAAAATCAATAATGCTGTGTGCTTTCTCTAACAAATAGCCAAGCTTAAATGCAAAGATACCGGCATTCCATAACGCACTCTGCTCTAAATATTTCTTTGCAGTTTCTGTATCTGGTTTTTCTTTAAATTCCCTAACCTTACTAACCTGCTCGCCGCTTTCTGGGATAATATATCCATACTTTTCACTTGGATAAGTAGGCTCGATTCCCATAAGTGTAAGATTGCTATCTCCTGCTTCTGCAAGCTCCTGTAAAGTTTTAACCGCTTCATAATAAGTATTATCTACATATGGGTCTACCGGACATACCACAACCGCTTCATCCTCTTTTACACCCAGTTTATCATGAAGATAAGTAGCTGCCAGTGCAATCGCTGGAAACGTGTCTCTTCTGCAAGGCTCTACACAGATTGAAGTTTTTTCTCCAAGCTGATTTTTAATAGCACTTGCCTGTGACTTACTTGTTGCAATTGTAAGCTTTGTATCTGGGTCAACTGTAGTAATCTGACGATATACTCTCTGAACCATAGATTCATAAGCATCATTTTCATTTTCAAATAACTTAATAAACTGTTTACTTCTTACATCATTAGAAAGCGGCCATAAACGTTTTCCTGAGCCACCAGAAAGCAAAATAATATTCATATCTTTCCCCTTTTATTTTAATCCTAATTTACTCTGAATTGTATCCTGAATATCTGTTAATCTCTTTTCTGCACTATCCTGATTTATTCCCTTAATACTGTAATAAATCTTGATTTTAGGTTCTGTACCAGAAGGACGAACTGCAATCCATGAACCATCCTCTAAAATGTATTTTAATACGTTTGAAGTTGGTAATTGTCCAAATCCTTTTTCTGCATCTACAGCAACGCTATAGTCAATTACTTCCTTTGTATTATCAAATGGTGTACCTTCTGTTCGTAACTGTGACATCATAGAAGTTATTTTTTCTACTCCATCTTTTCCTTTTAAAGTAAAGCTGTCTAATGCATCTTTATAATATCCAAACTCTGCATAAATTTCCTGTAACTCATCTAATAGATTTCTTCCGTTTGCCTTAGCTTCTGCTGTCATTTCACAAATTAAAAGGGAAGAAACTACTGCATCTTTATCACGGGCATGTGTTCCTGCAAGGTATCCATAAGATTCTTCATAGCCAAATAAGAAATCATAATCCTGTTCCGCATTTTCTTTTAATTTAGCCTGTTCAAACTGCGTAATCTTTTCACCGATAAACTTAAATCCTGTTAAAGTAGAGAAAACATTAATCCCCTGTTTTCTTGCAATATCTGCTCCAAGTTCAGAAGTAACAATAGTCTTCACAATTGCAGGATGTGAATATTTTGATAAATCTGTATTCTTTAAAATAAAGCTCATCAATAATGCCCCAACCTGATTACCTGTCACTAACTGATAACTTCCGTCTGAACCTTTTACAGCAATTCCAACTCTGTCACTATCTGGATCTGTACCAAGAACAATGTCTGCATCTGTTTTCTTTGCCTGTTCAATACCAAGTTCTAACGCTCTGCGATCTTCTGGGTTTGGTGAAACAACAGTTGGGAAGTTTCCATCCATTACAGCCTGTTCTTTTACAATCTCTATCTGTGTAAAACCATCTAAAGCTAATGCCTTTGTGACTGGCACATAGCCTGTACCATGTAATGGCGTATATACTACCTTTAAATCTGCTTTTGCAGTTGCATCTTCATATCTGCTCTGCTTCATAACTTCTGATACAAAGTTATCTGTAACTTCTACTATCTCTAATAAAGAATTATTACCTTCAAAAGAAATCGTGTGATAATCTTCTATTGCATTCACATACTGAATTACTTGCTTTGCCTGCCACGGAACTAACTGGCAGCCATATTCATCATATACTTTATATCCATTATATTCTTTAGGATTATGACTGGCTGTAACAACTACTCCTGCCAGAGCATTTAAGAACTTAACGGAAAAGCTTAACTGCGGTGTTGGTCTTGCTTCAGAATGTAAATATACCTTAATCCCCATACCAGTAAGTACATTTGCTGTTATTTCTGAAAAATCTTTACTATTGTTACGAGTATCATATCCAATAACAACTCCTCTTTTTGCACAAGCCTCTACACCATAATTATCTAACAAATATGTACCAAGACCTTGTGTAGCTTTTCCAATTGTATATTTATTCATACGATTGGTTCCGGCTCCCATTATGCCACGAAGACCACCTGTCCCAAACTCTAAATCACGATAGAATCGATCTTCTATCTCTTTTTCATCGGTAAGATTACTTAATTCTTCTCTTGTTTCCTCATCAAAGAACTCATCATTGAGCCATTTTTCAAAGTTATCTCTATAGGTCATTTTACGCTCCTTTGTACTTCTTATAACATTGACAAACTTATTGACTTTTTATTTTAATCTCTCTGGAAAATATCTCTCGTATAAACCTTATCATTCACATCATCCAGACATTCATCATACCTATTCGCAATAATTGCATGAGACATTTCCTTAAATTTATCTAAGTCATTTACAACTACGGAACCAAAGAATGTTTCTCCATTCTTTAATGTTGGTTCATAAATAACAACTGTTGCACCTTTTGCTTTAATACGCTTCATAACTCCCTGAATACTACTCTGACGGAAGTTATCAGAATTACTCTTCATTGTTAAGCGGTATACACCGATCGTTACTGGTTTTTCCTGTGATTCGCTCCATTCGTTATCCTCACCATAACCATAATAACCAGCTAAACGAAGAACTCTGTCCGCAATGAAGTCTTTTCTTGTTCTGTTGCTTTCAACGATTGCTTCAATTAAGTTTTCCGGTACGTCTGCATAGTTGGCAAGTAACTGTTTTGTATCTTTTGGTAAGCAATATCCACCATAACCAAAGGATGGATTGTTATAATGACTTCCGATACGTGGATCAAGACATACACCGTTTATAATCTGCTGTGTATTTAATCCCTTACTTTCTGCATAAGTATCTAACTCATTAAAATAAGCAACACGAAGTGCCAGATAAGTATTGGCAAATAACTTAACCGCCTCCGCTTCTGTAAATCCCATAAATAAAGTATCAATATTTTCTTTAATGGCACCTTCCTGTAATAATGCTGCAAATTCATGTGCCGCATTTACCAACTTTTCATCGTTTAAATCTGTACCTACAATGATACGGGAAGGATATAAGTTATCATATAAAGCTTTGCTTTCTCTTAAGAACTCTGGACTGAATATAATATTTTTACTTCCTGTCTTTTCTCTGATTGACTGTGTATAGCCAACAGGAATTGTAGATTTGATAACCATGATTGCTTCTGGATTGTATTCCATAACAAGTTTAATAACTGCTTCTACAGCAGATGTATCAAAGTGCTGTGTCGCAGAGTCATAATTTGTTGGTGCTGCAATTACTACAAAGTCTGCATTACTATATGCTTCTTTTGCATCAAGTGTTGCTGTAAGATTTAGATCTTTCTCTGCTAAGTATTTTTCGATATAGTCATCTTGAATTGGTGACTTTCTGTTATTAATTAAATCAACTTTTTCTTTTATAATGTCTACAGCCATTACCTTATGATGCTGTGATAATAATGTTGCAATGGATAATCCTACATATCCTGTTCCTGCAACTGCAATTGTATAATCCTTTTTCATAATTCTATCCTCCATTGGACTCCCTACATCGATCCTTCTTTTTTGAATACCACCTGTACCGTCTTAAATAGAATCTTGATGTCAAGTCCCATTGTCCATTCGCTTATGTACTGTTTATCGAGTTTTACGACTTCTTCGAAGTCTGTGATGTTGCTTCGTCCGCTTACCTGCCACATTCCGGTAAGTCCCGGCTTGGTTGCGAGGCGGGCACGGTGATGAAGTTCGTATTTATCCCATTCGTCTACTGTTGGCGGGCGGGTACCGACTAAGGACATATCGCCTTTCAGTACATTAAGGAACTGCGGAAATTCGTCTAAGCTCCAATCACGGATAAAGTTGCCGACACCTTTTTTGATTGTGCCGTCCGGGAGCTTCTTGCTGCCGATGATTCGAGGGTCAAAGTCGAGCTTGAACATCATGCCGTCCTGCACACGGTTTTCTTTCATGAGTTCGGCTTTGCGTTCTTCGGCATCCATGTACATACTTCGGAACTTATACATCTGGAACATCTTTCCGTTCTTTCCGACACGGGTCTGCTTAAAGAAGATTGGCCCCGGTGACTGGATATAGATGGCTGGTCCTACAAAGATGCATAGGATTCCGGTGATAATGCAGCCTGCAAGTCCTCCTGCAATGTCCATCATTCTCTTTAAGATAATCTGGCGGCGGCTTACGCTGTTAATACTTGTTGTAAGTACAGTGTATGTTCCAAGATGTTCTACGAACTGTTTTTTGCCGAGTAAGTTCTGGGACTTGGCAAGCTTCATATGTACGACAACACCCATCTCGATGAATTTATCAAGAAGTTCTGCCGGATATGGCTCGCTTTCTGGGATGTTGATAAATACTTCGTCCACCCATTCGCGGCATACATATTCAACCAAGTCGTCATCGTCGGCTACAACTGTTACACCGTCGATGACGCGGCCTTTTGCCTTTTTATCCAGGATACATACTCCTGTAACGAAGTAATCGCCGTAATTCTTATTTTTAATGTTGTCTATAACGGTATCAACGATATCTGATACGGTTACGATAAGGAGAGAACGCTTTTCGGCTCCGCCAAAGTATTTGCGGAGGCAATTCTTCCAAAGACAGCGCAGGACGTAACTGAGTAATAAATACAGCGCTGCTGTATATCCAAGTACAAGTCTTGAATAATTCTCTGCTTCCTTAAATGTAAATAAATAAAATACGGAACATAAGGTGATGAGACAGGTCTGTTTGACCGTCATAACAAATTCCTGATAGAATCCACGTTTCAGTACATTCTTCAGGGAATCAAAGAAAAAGATTACCACGATATCCATGAGTGCGAGGCTCCACATCATATCACGGTATAAAGAATTCGCCAGTACATCAAGCGACCCATGTCGCATATTGAATGCAAGCGTAAAAGAAATCCATAGACATACTACGTCTAAGATCATAAAATCCAGGTGCTTTAGCCAGCCCTGTACACTTTTCTTATACATATACTTTCCCCAATCCTGTTTCTTGTGCTGATTATCAAATGAAGTAAAAGAATTTCCATCCCCGCGAAATCCAGTCTTTCTCCTTTATCTGATAATCGTTTTTTTCATACTTCTTCTGCAAGTAATAATTTGGATAGAATTCCTATCCTGAATGTAAATTAAAATATTCCGAAGCTGCTGTAACTTTTTCTTATTAAAAATCAAAAAGTTTACAGCTCTTCATAATGAATAAAGTATACCATATATTTCATTTTTGTCATATTCCTAAATATGCCTAATTTCGACGTTTTAATCTAGTTATTTTTAGTAAAGTCAGACTATATTTTCAATTTTCCACCAAAAGTTTACTTCATTTTGTTGCTTTGTTATCAGTTTTTTACTATTTTGTATACAGGAAATGGAATGGGTAGGGGATTGGAAATAATTTTTAGAAATTTTCCTTAAAAACATAAAAAAGAGCAATGTTTTTAGTTAGTACATTGCTCTTGTTCTTATCTTATGTTAAGGTATGCAGATTGCAGGAATATTGTAGGAATGATTTTTCAAACACACTCTAGTCAAATATGACTTCTTCCTGATTCATATGGTAGATATTAATATTGTTCTGAATATCTATTTCAGATACCAGGAGTCCTTTCAGGCTACATGCTTTAATAAAGTCATCGATTCTGTTTATGTCATTTATCTCTTTTAAAGTAATGACTACACCAAAGTTTAACTCTTTCTTCATCTGTGAAGACAAACGTTCTTTTGATATTATGGATATACCCCACAAGCGCTCACCATATGATTTCAGTGCCCGATTATTCTTTAATATTTTGGAAATGAACTTTGTATTTTCCCATTTTCTGAAGTCTTTTCTGGATTGACGCTCATCTGTATAAGCCCCTTCTTCATCCTGAACATTTACGTTGATATCATCTATCGTACCATCCTTCTTTATTCTTCCAAACTTCAATGATAACTCACGATTGGTATAATCAACTCCCTGTGCTCTGGTACACTCTGGGAAGTAACACATCGTTGCTCTTGCTACGAACGGATATTTATTCTCATCATCTCTTGGTACCGGTATAGCATAATTAACTGTTTTATATTTCCGGGATGTTCCATATAAAATAAATCTTATTTCTCCATTAGCGGATGATAGTATGTCTGTTATCTTTATTGGAACGACACCATAGCCTGAAATGTCTTTATTCCTGTATGCCCCTAATTTATATTGCCAGCCCGCTGCTGAATCTATTATTAACGCCTTAGCCACCTCTCTGGGCATTCCCATGATATCTATTAAGTAACATAACTTTCGACTGATCCATGGTGCTGCAAAAGAAGTACCGTATTCATCCATCATCCCTTCTGGGGTATATACTGTTATTCTTTCGTTATAATCCCCACCATAATAGGAAACATCTGGCTTATTAAAAAAAGACAAAATATTACCTTTTCTTGAATAGCTTGCCGGAGTTTCATCTCTTCGGACGGAGTTCACTACCAATGCATTAAGTGAATCAGCCGGGGATCCAACTCTTAATATTTCTCTGCGCTCACTGCGGTTATCATTCGTTCCCGAGATAACAAAGATTATATTTTTCTGCGCCTGCAACTGATCCAGTATTGCCGCGTCATAGGATATAAAGTTCTTAGACACTTCATCATCCGTTCCTAAAGACAGGTTCCATACATGGATATCCGGGTTTTTGGTGACAATCTCTCTGACCTTTTGCATTAACTTTACTGTAGATATCCGTTCTGCACAGACACCAAAATGTCTGACTCTGAATCTTCCACACCCGTCATCTAACCAGGGATTCAGTACCGGACCATCCACGATAAGTGAACTGATTGTTGTCCCATGATATCTACTATTACTTGCTCTCCCATCCAGCATCATTTTTTCGATATCATCCAGATAATCGTGGTTTTCAACCCATTTGCCAAAATATACATCTTCGTCAAATAGTGTGTCTATAACTCCTATTGTTGGCTCAATGCCGGGATCAGGAATCTCCATTTTTCTATTATCTGCTTCCTGTTTTATATCTTCTAATGTGATTTTTGAAAAATCAGATGATACCATAGAAATCATGTATGGCACATTCTCTTCAAGAAAGTTATATAATTCTTTATCTACAGAGATCGTATCTTCTCCATAGAAATAATACCTGTGCCGCATATCATCTACTTTGAGCTTCTCCAGCAGCTTAGAAGCTGACAATTCCGTTTTATAAAATGTAACGAGAACGGACTCTCTGTCCGGCACACCTGTTATATGTGGCACAGAAAAGGATTCGACTACCGAACAATCTACTATAATATCCCGAATCTTGCTTTTAGAAAGTTCATATCCTGCATAGTTCAACTCATTATCCTGCTTATTAAAGTTGTCTTCTGTTGCCTTTCCATTTAATTTATCTTTTAAAAACTGTTTTATTTTTTTTAAATTAGCTATGGTATCCTGTACCGTCTTTTTATTAATATAATAGGTTATGATATGATTTTCCTGTCCTTCTGGTGCATCTGAAAATCTTGCCCCTACCACCATATCATTCGTCTGTTTCCCCGACGGCTTTAATAATGCATGAATTCTATTAGACTTTGCTATAATATCGTTATAATTAACATCAATTAAAATATTCTCCAAAAATTGAGGAGAGTTCTCATAAAAGCGCAATATTCCCTGTAAATCCTCACATAAGGCATCCATTTTTTCTGCGGATGTCTGATTCCCCTTTCTCAACTTTCTCAGTCCAGGCTTGCTTTTGTTATCTTCCCCTCTAAAGTTCAACTTAACCTGCAAAATCTTATTCATTCGTTATCCCCTCAGCTTTCTTGAAACACTGCTTTTTGGTACTCTTGACAAAATTTCAATTTCTCTTACCGTATATCCTTCTTCTTTTAGTCTTTGAAGCGAAACTTCTGCATTGTCCGGATTCAGTGCCAGGTAAATCTTCCTTAAATAATCATATTCATTTGCCTGATCACTAAACGCTACAGCCGTTTTTATGATCTGCTTCAAATCTCCCGGATATGGGATTTCTTCCAGGTTATTCAGGATTTTATTGAATAACCGAATGTCTTTTCGCACATTGCTTGCTTTCTTTAAGCTCATTGTCAACATAGAGTCTGCAACTTCAATAAGTTCCTGTGTACTGTAACGGTCAAATGATATTGTTGCATCAAATCTGCGAATAATTGCCCTGTCAAATTTATCAAACAAGTTCGTTGTTGCAATTAATACAACATTTTCATTGAGTTCTTCTAATTCTCTTATGAAAACAGAAGTTACCCTGCCCATCTCTCTCAAGTCATTACTGTTAATTCTATCCAGTACTAATGCGTCAATCTCATCAAAGACTATAATTACCTTTCCATATTGTAGATGATTAATCTCATCAAATAACTTTGCAACATTCTTTGCTGTCTCTCCAAGTCTGCTGTCTATAAGCTGTTCAAAATTAATCGATAAAATATCACGCCCTAATATTCTTGCAATCTGATATGCCGATTCTGTCTTGCCCGTTCCCGGCTTACCATAAAAAAGAAATTTAGATAGTCCCGCTTTATTACTTATCGCTCTCGTCACACCTATCACATCTTGTTCTATAGCATCGGGTAAAATTAAAGGTTTCGTTGAATAGTTCATTTTTCTTAAATAGTTCAAATTCTTATAACTTGCCTGCGGCACATAAAAATTAGCTGTAGAAATCAGTTCCATAAGGCATCTGGCAACAGCTTCATCTCCTTTTGCATCAAAATCACATGCGATCATCGCAACTTCACTTACAAAAGCATCTTCATTTCTCTCAACATGGTATTTAACTAGATTGATTATATTCTGTTTTTTCATAATATTCACCCCATAGATAGTATATCAATTTATGGGACATTATTCAATTATTTTGGGACATTTTTATTTTAATTCTTTGATAAAATATGATATATACACACCAAAGCGTTTTTTCAGGAGATTTTGCTCGGATGAGGACGTCGTAGCGGGCTATATCGATCGAATGAGAACAAATATACTACTCATCAGAGTATACAAGTGTATACAGATTGCAGGAATGATTTTTCAAACACACTCCAGAGTACACCGATTACAGGAATAATTTTGTAAACACATTCTAATATATAACGATTTTCTAATCCAGCCAAAAAAACAGAAAATAAAAAACTCAACTATAGAAAATGTGATGTCGGAGCAAGTAAAAATACGGTTACGTATTTTCTACGCAGCGAATCTTCATATTTTCTATAGTTGAGTTTTTCTATTTTCGTCTGTTTTTTACCTATCGTCTGTCTTTCGTTTGTCCATTGCCTGCCTTTTTCTGTCTATCGTCCGTCCGTTGACGAAATCATTATATTATCTACTTCCCATTATACTGATAACTAATGCCCTTCACAACATATCCTGTTGCTGTCTTTTTAAGCTTCAGTGTTGTTGTTCCAATATTGGTTCTGCCTTTCTCTCCGTAGATTCCATATCTGTTCTGTGTCGTTACTGTGTAGGTATTCTTACCAGTACGTACAACCTTTTTAATCTTATAATCTGGAATCATATCTCCGAACTCTCCGCCACAGTACATGTATGGATCTTTATAGAACTTACTGTCGGAGCTACATACGAACATTGCCTGATTCTTATTTTTCTTGCTGCTCTTAATCTTGCTGACAGAAGCGCTCTTACCAAAAAGCTTCTTAGTCTCGGAACGAAGCTCCTTCGCTGTATAGCTGTAGTCACCTTTGTAATTATATCTTACGAATACGGCGATGGATAACTTCTGATTATCGTTAAGCTTCATCTTTACTGGCTTGGTAGTGGACCATACGCTTATGTTCATCGCTGTCGTATATGCTGTCATCTTCTTACTGATATCCTTTATCTGACGATTCCCTGCCATCTGTCTGGTCACATCTGCTGATGCTGCCTTTGCATGTACTGGAGCAAATGGAATAAGTGTTACTGTCATGAGTAATGTGGCTAAAATTGTACTTAATCTTTTCTTCATAGGGAATCCCTCCTGCCTTTTGAACTTGGAATGTGGTGTAGATGATATGCTATTTAAATGCTTTTTTAATGTGCTTTAAATGCTATCTTCTGTACTACATTTCTTATAATTTTATTATAATATTTTTGCTGTGGAAGTACCATAACAGAAGTGTTATTTTTCTTTACAGGTGGGATAAGAATGTATAACAAAAGTGTTACAAAAATAGGAATTTGCCGCAGGCAAAGGAGACTCTCTTCGGGGGCTGTGCTTTGGCTGGAGATGGAATTGCTATTTATTGTTGGAGGGATTTGAGGACGCTCCAGAAGGTTATATCTTTCATTGTAACTGTTTTTTGAAGGATTGACTCGAATTACTTCTATCTCTCCTGACTTCTTCCCCAAATCTTTCCACTAATTTGCCCGGGCAGCCAGAAAGCAGAAGTCCGAGAATCAAATCATCTATATTTGTGGTCTGGGAGCTACGAGACTATAATAAAATATTAGAAAAGGCCGACATGAAAAGGTATTGATTTTG